>Ga0316628_100000210_pt1 | contig 36467 bp, 25 predicted proteins | sample OWC_Aug_M2_C1_D5_FD_207648 | JGI IMG/M metagenome (GOLD analysis project Ga0316628, IMG submission 207648) | Wetland soil microbial communities from Old Woman Creek delta, Ohio, United States - OWC_Aug_M2_C1_D5_C | ecosystem: Environmental > Terrestrial > Soil > Wetlands | place: USA: Ohio...
GTAGCCCATTGGGTCTGGGGCGGCGGCTGGCTGGCAACGCGCGGCGTCATGGATTTCGCCGGCGGCATTGTCGTGCACACGAATGCCGGTACGGCGGCGATCGTGTGCGCACTCGTCGTCGGCAAGCGGCGTGGATTCCCGACGGTCGCCATGCCGCCGCACAGTCTCCCGCTCACCGTGTGTGGAGCGGGCATGCTCTGGGTTGGCTGGTACGGCTTCAACGCCGGCAGCGCGCTCGCCGCGAACGGCAATGCCGGCATGGCGATGCTCACGACGCACCTCGGCGCCTCCTCGGGCGTGCTCGCATGGATGCTCATCGAGTGGGCGCGTTACGGGAAGCCGAGTCTCCTCGGGGTCGTCACCGGCATGGTCGCGGGGCTCGGAACGATTACGCCCGCGTCGGGTTTCGTCGGTCCCGCCGGCGCCGTAGTCATCGGGCTTGCCGCAGGAGCGGTCTGCTACTTCGCCACCCAGTACCTGAAACGCGTGCTCAAGGTCGACGATTCGCTCGACGTATCGCCGGTGCACGGCGTCGGCGGCGTGATCGGTACGCTGCTGACCGGCATTCTGGTCTCTGCCGCGTTCGGCGGCGTCGGCTTTCCACCCGGCCGCTCGATGGCGGAGCAGGTCCTGACGCAGGCAATCGGTGTCGGTGCGACGATCGCCTGGTGCGCCGTTGTCACCTGGCTCATTCTGCGGTTGCTGTCGATGACCGTGGGCCTGCGCGTCACCGACGAGCAGGAGACCGAAGGCCTGGATCTCGCCGCCCACGGCGAACGCGGTTACAGTCCTTGAGCGGAGCGCCGTAGCCGCGAGTCAGGGGGAACTATGCTTCTCCGTGGGCGAACTAAAAGGCGCCCAAATCCGTGTATCGTCCAACATCAAGAGAGCTCAATGACGTCACTGTTCACCTGGTCCGCCGGCCGCGGGAATGTCCGCGCAATGCGCTTTACCGCAGGCGCGCTCGGACTTGCCGCGGTTGCGACGCTCGTCCTTTCGGCCTGCTCCTTCGGCGGCGGCTCGAGCTCGCCGAAGATCACGGATCAGCCACGCGATCAGTCGGGCTTCATCGGCCTCGCCGCGCGCTTCGATGTCGGCGCCGAAGGCGATGCGCCGCTTGCCTACCAGTGGAGCCGCGACGGGGTCGCAATCAGCGGGGCCACGGGACCGACTTACATCACGCCCGCGCTGACCCTCGCCGATACCGGTGCGAAGTTTTCGGTCGTCGTGAGCAACGGCAAAGGCAGCGTGAAGAGCAACGATGCCACGCTCACCGTCAATCCGGTGCCAACGATCACGGCGGACCCCACGGACCAGACGGTGAACGTCGGTGCGACTGCAACCTTCACCGTCACGGGGTCGGGAGCATCGCTCGGCTATCAATGGCGCCGGGACGATGTCCCGATTGCCGGCGCAAACGCCGCGTCCTACACGACGGCGGCAACCGTTGCTGGCGACGATGGCGCAGTGTTCAGCGCCGACGTCATCAATGCCTCGGGCTTTGTCACGAGCGCCGGCGCTACGCTCCATGTTCTGGGCCCGGCGGCGATTGTCGCGCCGCCCGCGAGTCAGACGGTGACGGTCGGGCAAGCCGCCATCTTCAGCGTCGCCGGCACCGGCGGCAACCTCACCTATCAGTGGCACGTCGGCGGCACTGACATTCCGGGCGCCACCTCGGCCGTTTACACCACGCCGGCCGCGACCCTCGCGGACAATGGAGCCGCCTACTCTGTCACGGTGACGAGCGCCGCGAGCTCCGTTACGAGCGCCGATGCGGTCCTGACTGTCGTGTCCCTTGCAAACGCTCCGCCGGCGGCGCTTCCGGCCGAGATCAGCGCGTCCAAATCGCCGGGCACGACCTTGAGCTTCAGCGTCGCTCGCAAGCAGGACGGCACCGTGCTCTCGTGGGGCGACAACAGTCTCGGACAGCGCGGCGTCGGCACCCTGAGCGCCCCATCTGAGACGCCCGGTACGGTCATCCTGCCCGCGGGCAAGTTCGCCACCCAGATCGCTGTCGGCGGCGATCACGCGCTCGTGCTTCTGAACGATGGCACCGTCTATTCCTGGGGCGACAATACGAGCGGCCAGCTCGGATTGGGCGATAACTCCGTCCGCGCAACACCGACGCTCGTGACCCTGCCTCGATCGGCGGTGGCCATTGCCGCCGGGGCCTCGCATTCCGTTGCCGTGCTCGACGACGGAACGATCTACACCTGGGGCACGAATGGACTTGGCGAGCTTGGGACCAACACACGCTTCGCCGGCTCGACGCTTCCGGTCCAGGTGGTCGGCGTCACCACGGCGGTTGCAGCAGCCGCCGGCAACGACCACACACTCGCCCTGCTGTCGGACGGCACGGTCGTTGCCTGGGGAGCCAACAGCGCCGGGCAGCTCGGCGACGGTACGTTCAAGCTCAAGCGCGCGCCGGTTGCAATCGGCCTGCAGGACGTCGCCCGGATTCGCGCAGGCTCCAACGGCTCGAGCGCCATCACGAACCACCGCATCGTGCTCGCCTGGGGCCTGAATGCGGATTCCCAGCTGGGCCGCGGCCCGGGTTTCAGTACCAACGTGCCGACTCCCACCGGGGTATTCGCAGACGGCGTCGACGCGGCCCCGGGCACCCGGCTGCTTCTGATCGTCGGCAGCGATGGGCTTGTCCGCGGCGCCGGCGCCAACGAATCGGGCTCTCTCGGCGACGGTACGAACACCGCCCGCAACGTCTTCACGCAGGCGACGGTGCTGTCGAACATCATCGCCGTGGCGACGGGCGGAGAATCGTTCTCGCTCGCGCTGGCGGCCGACGGCAGCGTGTTTGCCTGGGGAGACAACTCGGCGAAGCAGCTCGGCAACACGACCATCGGCGCGGCCGGAACGTCTACGCCGACGCAGGTACCGGGCGTCGACCTGATCCCATAGCCGCGAAGGGCCCTCTGCGGAGGGCCCTCACAGCTTTTTCACACCGGCCAGCCCTCGCGCGTTCTGGTCGAATGCCGTTACCATGCGCGGCCAATGACGCTCGATGAGATCAAGACCCTGGTCGCCGGCGACCTGAAGGCGGTCGATCGCCGCATCGTGGAACAGCTCACGAGCGACGTCGCGCTCGTCGGCCAGGTGTCGAACTACCTGATCCATGCGGGCGGCAAGCGCCTGCGTCCGCTGCTCGTCGTGCTCGCCGCGCGCGCCTGCGGCTACCAGGGCGAGCAGCACGTCACCGCCGCCGCACTGATCGAGTTCATCCATACCGCGACGCTGCTGCACGACGACGTGGTCGACGGCTCCGAGAAGCGCCGCGGCCGCGACACCGCGAACGAGGTGTTCGGCAACGAAGCGAGCGTGCTCGTCGGGGACTTCCTCTACTCGCGCGCCTTCCAGATGATGGTGACGCTCGAATCGCTCGGCATCATGGAGGTGCTGGCGAACGCCACCAACACCATCGCCGAGGGCGAAGTGCTGCAGCTCATGAATGCGCACGATCCGGAAACCACCGAGCAGCGCTACTTCCAGGTGATCTACCGCAAGACCGCGAAGCTCTTCGAGGCAGGCGCCGAGATCGCCGCGATCCTCGCGCGCGCTCCGCAGTCCGTGCAGTCCGGCCTCATCGCCTACGGGCGGCACGTCGGCACGGCGTTTCAGCTGGTCGACGACTTTCTCGACTACCGCGCCGCGCCCGACGAGCTCGGCAAGAACCTCGGCGATGACCTCGCCGAGGGCAAGCCGACCCTTCCTCTTATCTATGCGCTGAAGGCCGGGACACCGGCCGAGCAGGCGCTCATCCGCCAGGCCATCGAGCACGGCGGACTCGCGGAGCTCGACCGGATCTCGGCCATCATTGAATCGACCGGGGGCCTTCAATACACTGCCCGCCTCGCAAAACGCGAGTCGGAACTTGCGCTGCAGGCGCTCGGCGAGCTCGCCGATTCGCCCCACAAGCGCGCGCTGCAAGGCCTCGCAGAATTCGCCGTCGCGCGCAATCACTGAACTCCACATTCACTCGAAGGGAGACTGCATGAGCACGAAGCCCTATCTCGCCCTGGCGGCTGCCCTGGCGATTGCGACCGGCGCTCTCGCCGAGCCCGCAGCGGCCCCGGCCGACGTGGTCGCCATCAAGGCCGCACGCGTGTTCGACAGCGTGAGCGGGAACCTGCGCACCAACACGGTCGTCGTGGTCCAGGGCACCAAGATCCTGTCCGTCGGCGGCGACGCTCCGGCGGGCGCCCGCGTGATCGATCTCGGCGATGCGACGCTCCTGCCCGGGTTCATCGACGCGCACACGCATCTCACCATGGAGTTCCAGAAGGACTACTACCGCGAGTTCTACAAGGAAGCGTTCCGCTTTCCCGCCGAACAGGCGCAGTACGCGGCGCTCTACGCACGCCGCACGCTCGAGGCCGGCTTCACCACGGTGCGCAACGTCGGCGCCGAGGACTGGGTCGACATCGGTCTGCGCAACGCCATCAACGACGGCATCACCGAGGGACCCCACATCCTGACTGCCATTCACGCGATCGGCGTGACCGGCGGCCATTGCGACCAGTCGCCCTACCCGCCGGAGCGCCGCCCGCCGGTCGGACCGATCCAGGGTGTCTGTGACAGCCCCGACTCCTGCCGCGAGGCAGTGCGCGACCAGATGAAATGGGGCGCCGACGTCATCAAGGTTTGCGCGTCGGGCGGCGTGCTGTCGGAGGCCGACCCCGTCGATGTGCCGCAGCTGACGCTCGAAGAGTTGACCGCGATCGTGACCGAGGCACACAAGTGGAAACGCAAGGTCGCGGCCCACTGCCACGGCGATCTCGCGGCACGCGAAGCGATCGAGGCCGGGGTCGATTCGATCGAGCACGGCACCTTCCTCACCGAGGACACGCTGAAGCTCATGAAGAAGAAGGGCGTGTGGCTCGTGCCGACGCGCCTCGCCGCGTGGTGGGTCAGCAGGAACGCGGACGGCTACCCGCCGCAGATCGCCGCGAAGGCGCGCGCCGTGGGCAAGGCCCATGAGGAGATGTTCAAGATGGCGCTGCGCGTCGGCGTCAACATCGCATTCGGCACCGATGCCGGTGTCTATCCGCACGGCATGAATGCGCTCGAATTCAGCCTGATGACGGATCTCGGGATGCCGACATCGGCCGCGCTCATCGCGGGAACGCGCGACGCCGCGAGACTTCTCGGGGTCGACGCCCAGACCGGCACGATCGAAGCCGGCAAGAATGCCGACCTCGTCGCGGTGCCCGGCAACGTGCTCGACAACATCCACGCCACCGAACATCCGCTGTTCGTGATGAAGCAGGGGCACGTCTACCTGCAGAAATAGACGCAGGGCGCCGTCAGACCGGTTTGCAGGTGGCCTTCGTCAGCAACTGACGCTTGCCCGTGCTCTCCTGGATGAGCACGCAGCGAGCACCCTCCTGGACCAGGCGGAAGTGCTCGGGCTTACCGAGCACCCGCCCATTGAGCAGCAATCCGTGTGCATCCCGCGGCCGCACGCGCTCGACGATGAGCGTGCTCTCGCGCGTGAGCGCGTCGTCGGCGAGCGTTACCTCCACACCACCGAGTACCGAGCTCACGACCTGAGCGAGCTCGGCGCGTGTCTCCACGGTCGGGTTGGTGAGCACCGCCGGTGCGGCATCGCTCGGCGCCGCCGTCCGGCACGCGACCAAGGCGAGCGCGCCGGCAGCCGCCGTCGCGAGCCGCGACGCCCTGATCATTGCATGGGCCGCAGAATTCGATTCTCGAGCCACGGCGCCTTGATGACCTTGCCATCCGTGGCCGCGAGCTGAGTCGCGCGCGCGGGCGGCGCGATGCCGGTCGGCGGACTCGGACAGGTCGCGTTTGCGCGGTAGCCGAGAGCGGCGGCCAGCCGGCCCTCGTTCTGATCGCCCAGTGCATGGGTGTAATCGTCGGCGACCGAACAACCGGGCACCGTCGTGCCGACCGTGCCGGTCGAATTCTGCGGCGAAAAGCCGTCCGAGTAGTCGCCGAAGCCGGCATCGTTGACGCCGCGGAACTCGATCGAAAAGTATGTCGTGCCGCAGTTGTCCTGCGGATAGAAGCCGTAGGGCTTGCCGCAGGTCGTCGAGCCGATTTGAATCACCTGGACGCCGACGCCCCGCAGGCTGTTGATGATCGACTCGCTCGCGGAGCAGGTGTCGGGGCCCGTGAGCACATAGACGCGCGCGAGATTGAGCGTCGGCAGGGCCTGACCCGCGGTAGTCGAAAAGCCCTGCGTGGTCGTGTGAAACGGCACCGGCGTGATCGCATTTCCGGTCACGGGATCGGTCGTCGGATGCTTGTCGTTGAACTGGGTGAGCTCGAACGTGCGTCCGGCCGTCGGGCCCGCACCCGCGATCATGTACGCCGCTTCGCTCGCAATATCGAGATAGCCGCCACCGTTGTAGCGGATGTCGAGCACGAGATCGCTGATGTTCGCCGCCTTGAGCGTGTTCACCGCATCGATCAGCGCCTGCTCGGCGGTCGCCAGGTGATCGTTGAAGAGCATGTAGCCGACCGTGCCCGTACCCGTCGAGATCGTCATGACGTCCTGCACGGGCGCCGACGTGACGGTTTCGGACGCCATCGTGAACGTGCGAGTGGTCGACGCGCCCAGATCCTGGACGGTAAAGCTGTGCGACACTCCCGCCGTCGTCGGCGACAGGTCGGCATTCAGGGTATTGATGTCGGTTGAGTTGTTGTCATTGACGAGATCGAGGCCGTCGATCGCGAGGATCTCGGCGCCGCGCGCGAGATTCGCGGGCGCCGCCACCGCGTTCGAACCCGGCTCCGTGTACGCGACCACGACCTGGCGTGGCGGCTTCGCGGCGATGATGGCCCACTGGGCACCGTAACCCACCTGCACGCCGGACTGCGACAGCGCTTCCCACTGCGCTGTGTTGTAGGTGAAGTGGAACTTGTCCTTGGGCGCGCCGGACGGCGTCGTCGCGCTGGTCTTCAACAGGTTGAAGTAATCGGGCGTTGCGAAGTTCGCGGGATTCTGATCCGGCACTTCGCTGTACCAGAGGTACAGCTCATTCGTCCACGACCGCAGCCAGTTGTTCTCGGTCGTCGTCGAACCCTGCACATCCGGATACGGCATCTGGGTCGCCGGATCGGTGCCGGTACGCGGAGACGCGCATTTGGCCGCAAACGTCGCCGAAGGCTGGAAAACCCCAGCCACCCACCCCGTCGGCCCGCCCGTGTTACCACCGCCACTGCTGCCACCCCCGCCACCACAGGCGGCGAGGCTCGACACCAGCACGAGGATTGCGCAGCCCGCAGCCGAGCGCGGGGCATTCTCGAGACACGACATCCTTGGCTCTCCCTGTTCCGTGGCACTCTCGATTGAGCGCCACTGCACCGATGTTCGGTCCCGGCCGCCGAACTCGTCAAGAACGCACCGGACGGATTACCATATTGTCATCCACGCACCTGCGAGGTCGGAGCTTCCCATGATTTCCCGCTCGTCGAATCGGTCCGTTTCGTTCCTGCTTGCTGCGACGATCGTGATCGCTGCATTCCCGCTCCTTGTGCAGGCGGCGCCGGCGGCACCACCCGCGACGCAGAAGCAGTACCAGCTCGTCAGCACGGGATCGGGCAGCTTCGCGCTCAAGCTGGTCGAAGCGCCCGTCAGGAAGCCGGGTCTGCACGAGGTGCTGGTGCGAGTGCGCGCGGCCTCGCTCAACCGGCGCGACATCTTCATCGTTCACGGCCAGTACCCCATCGGAGCCAAAGATGGCGTGGTGCCACTCTCGGACGGCGTCGGCGAAGTAGCCGCGGTCGGACCGGGCGTGACGCGTTTTCGCGTGGGCGATCGCGTCGCTGCGACCTTCTTCCAGAACTGGGTGAGCGGCCGCCCGAATCCGAACACGCCCGCGTCCGCGCTCGGCGGCGCGATCGACGGCGTATTGTCCGAGTACGTGACGCTCAACGAACAAGGCCTCGTGGCGATGCCGAAGCACCTGTCGTTCGAGGAAGCATCGACGCTTCCCTGCGCGGGCCTCACCGCATGGAACGGCCTCGTCACGACCGGACACATGCAGCCGGGCGAATACGTTCTCCTCGAAGGCACGGGCGGCGTTTCGATCGCCGGACTGCAGTTCGCCGTGGCCGCCGGCGCGAAGCCCATCATCACGAGCTCGAGCGATGCGAAGCTCGAGCGCGCCAAAGCGCTCGGTGCGGTGGGCACAGTGAACTACAAGACGACGCCCGACTGGGAGAAGCCGGTGATGGCGCTCACCGGTGGCGCCGGCGTCCAGCACATCCTCGAGGTCGGCGGCAAGAGCACGCTCCCCCACGCGCTCGCGAGCATGGGACCCGGCGCGCACATCGCGCTCATCGGTGGCCTCGGCGGATTCGGCGGCGACATTCCGGCGCTCGCAATCCTGGGCCGCGGCGCGACCGTCACCGGCATCTTCGTCGGCTCGCGCGCGGACTTCGAGGCGATGAACGCCTTCATCGAGAAGCACCAGATCCATCCGGTCGTCGACCGCGTGTTCGACCTGAAGGACGCGCAGGCCGCCTACGACCTCATGGAGTCCGACAACTTCTTCGGGAAGATCGTCATCAAGATGTGACCGCGAGCGGAAATTTGATGCGATCCAAGGGCTTCAGTACACTGCGCGCCCCTCCTGGGGTCAGTCGATTCCGCCGATTCGGGGTGTAGCTCAGCCTGGTAGAGCGCTACGTTCGGGACGTATAGGTCGCAGGTTCAAATCCTGTCACCCCGACCAGTCTTTTCAGTGGCTTACGCGGGTCTCCTTTGATGTATTCGAGACGCCTGGCACGTAAAGGAGCGCCTAAGCCGCGTCATCTCTGCTCCTGCCATTGATCTTTGCGGTCACGCACGGCGCATTTGTGGCTAACCGTAGTCACGGCAGCTCCCTTGCCCACTCTTATATATGGACAGTACTACGTCGGCTGCGTAGGAGTCGCGGGCTCGACTCGCGCCGCCCGCTGTTGTTTGCTGTACTGACTGCTTATCACTTCCTCCTAAGTTCAAATCATTCCCTGGAGGTCTATGCCGTCCCGTGGGAAGTCCAGCCGCCGGATCAGTGCGTGTCAAGCACACGATGCAGAATATTCGCGAGCGCGACCCGGTTGCGGACCTGAAGCTTGCGGTAGATGCACCGCAGATGGTTATCCACGGTCCGCGGGCTCAAGTGCAAGCGCGTCGCGATTCCGCTGCTCGTGAGGCCACTGGCCGCGAGTTGTGCAACTTCCGCTTCTCGACACGTCAAACCCGCGAGCGTGCTCGGCACTGATGTCGAGCCCGGTGAGCGCTTCGCCTGAAATTTCAACAGGTACCGTGCCTGACCGTTCGCGGGTGCGAGCACCGTAAGCGCGAGCTTCGGTAGGGAGCGGTCGCGGCCCACCTCGCGGAGATCAATCAGCTGCACTCCCTTCGACGATGCGATGCCTGTCACGGCGGCGGCCACCTGCGCACGCAGCCGGTGCGGCAAGACCCTTCGCGTCAGGTGGAGGCTGCGCTCCGCGCAATGCAGGCGGCGCAGGTACTGCGTGGCCGTATCGTCGATGAACAGGATGCGCAACGACTCATCCAGCGCAATCAGCGCCTCGCCCGACCCGGAACGCACCAGGGTCTGTATGATCGCCTCCCGATCGCTCAACCGCTCATGCAGCAGCATCTGCGCAAAGCTGCGGTTCAGCAGCGGAAGGAGGGCTCGTGCGACCTCGATCTCGCGCTCAGAAAAACGGTCACCCGGTGACTCCGGACGGTGCAGACCGAAGAGGGCCTGAGTGCGCTCATCGAGGGCCGTTGAAATGCCAAGCACGTGATGGACTGCGTGCGGCTTGAGGAATCCGCGATAAAGCGGCGTGTCGGCGAAGGCCCGCATGTCCACCAGTCGGTCGAGCACCACCAGGCGGTGGGCCGGCAGCGCGTGCCGTGGCATCATGCTGCAGACGACCGGGTCGGTCGGACGCAGCACCTCCTCGTAACGCAGCAGGTCTCCCGCAGGAATCGGCGCCGACGTGTACAGTCGGTGCAGGCGCCGCCCGTCGTCATCCGCGTAGGCGAGACCCATGCAGCTGCTGGTCGCCTTCAGTGCGTCCTCGAGGCAGTCGAGCGTGACGCCTCGCAGCTCGACAAAGTCGTTACACGCGAGCATCCGTTCTCCGACGCTGCGGATGACCTTCGCCAGCCGTTCAATCATGAATCCTGCCCTCTCTCATGAACCGAGCGTGCTGCGTCATCGCTGCCGGCCCCGCCGCCCGATCGCAACGTCCATCGATCGCTCCCACGGAACATGTCGGCGACCGATCCGGTGCTGTTGTGGCGCCGCAAGACATTTGAGTAATTCACGTCATGGCGGCAGCGCACCGCGCTGGGAAATGATGCCGAGGACCGCAGCGCGCGCGGTCCTCAACCGACAGCCGCAGGAGAATCACATGACCGACACCGTCGCGAGCGTGCTCATCAAGATCCTCAAGAAGCACGGGATCCGCCATGTCTTCGGGCTGCCGGCGGCACAAATGGCGCTCCTTATGGACGGCTTCGCCCGCGACCCGTTCTTCACCTACGCGACCGTCCGCCACGAGGAGGCGGCCGGACACATGGCGCACGCCATCGGCAAGCTCACCGACTCCATGGCTGTGTGCTTCGGCACCGTGGGACCGGGTGCCACGAACCTCGTCCCGGGCGTCGCCGCGGCCTGGGCGGACAACATACCGATGTTCGTCATCACGCCGACCAATCAGTCGCGCGTCGTCCATCCGGCACACGACCTGCTGCAGAACGCCGACCAGATCGCGCTCTACAAGGGGATCACCAAATGGAGCGCGACCATCAACTTTCCCGAGCGCGCCCCGGAACTCGTCGAGCGGGCCATCCACATCGCCCGCTCCGGCCGCCCCGGCCCGGTGCACCTGGAAATCCCCTGCGACGTGCATAGCGCGCCCTGCGTCCACGACCTGGACTCCATTCCGGGCATCGCAAAGCCGCGCCCGGCCCCGTCGACGCGCGACCTCGCGGCCGTGGCGGATGCGCTCGCGCGCGCGCGGCGGCCGCTGCTCTACGCCGGCGGCGGGGTCGTGCGCTCGGGCGCGGTCGAGGAGTTTCGGGCGCTCGTCGCTGCGACCGGCTTTGCGGCATCGAGCACCGCACACAGCCGCGGCACCGTGCCGCCGGACTACGAGAACTACGTCGGCAGCGGCGGTGTCCTGGGCGGAAGCGCCGTGCGCAAGGCGACGGCGGAAGCCGATGTGATCCTCGCTATCGGCTGCAAGTTTGCCTCGATGACGCCGATCCACAAGCCCCCGCTCGCGCCGCCCGTGCCCGGCCAGACCATCATCCAGGTCGACATCGACCCGCACGCGCTCGGCCGCAACGTGCCGCTCACCCTCGGCATCGCCGCGGATGCGCGCGAGTTCCTGGAGCTGCTGCTGGCCGCGCTTCACGGCCGGCGGCTCGCCCTCGATGCCGCGTGGCTCGAGCGCCTGCGCGAGGAGCGGCGCGCGTTCCTCAAGACCATTAACCAGATCGCGGACCAGCTCACCGACGGGCGCGGTCCGGCGCTCAACGAGGCCGCGCTCAACCGCGAACTGGCACGTCTGCTGCCCGAGAATGCCATCGTTTTGACGGACGGCGGCCAGGTAATGGAGTGGGCGCATTCGTTCATCGAGCCGCAGCAACCGCGCGATCTGCTTTTCAATCCCGGAATGGGTCACCTCGGCTTCGGGCTGCCGATGGCAAATGCCGCGAAGCTGCTGCATCCGGGCCGCCCGGTGGTGTGCATCACGGGTGACGGCGCCATGGGCCTGACGGGTCAGGAGATCGAGACCGCAGTGCGCTACCAGCTGCCGGTCATCGTCATCGTGGCCAATGACAGCGCCTGGGGCATGTACAGCCCGCTCGAGCACGCGGTGTTCGCCAATCCCAAGCTCGGCACGACGCTCACCCGCGTCGACTTCGCCAAGGTAGCCGAGGGCTACGGCGCGCGCGGCGAACGGGTGACGACGCTGCCGCAGTTGGCCGCGGCCTTCCGACGGGCAATCGAGGCCGACCAGCCCACGGTCATCGACGTCGAGTGTTCCTTCACGCCGCATCCGATCGACGACTTCTGGTTCGCCGTCATCATGAAAGACATGGTCTGGCCCGTGCCCGCGCGCTAGGCCCGGGCGGGACGCTCGATCGAAAAGCGTACGCCGACGGTGCGGCGGTCCGCCGCCGCGAGCCGATCGCGCGGCCGCAGGCCTTCTCACACGCTCAGGATCGCCTGGAACGCCCGCACGAAGTTGCCGCCCAGGATGCCGGCGATGTCCGCGTCCGCATAGCCGCGCCGCAGGAGTCCCGCCACGAGTGTGCGGATGCGATCGAGCCCGCACAACTCAGGAATGTCCATGCTACGCACGCCACTCAGGTAGGACACCTTCTTCGCCGGGGCGAGGGCGTTTTCGCACGCGTCGAAGCCGATCATCGGAGTCTCGAGTCCGAGGCCCACGTGCTTTGGTCCGATGAGCTGGCACACGTGATCGAAATGATCGAGCACGTGCTCGACGGTCACCGGTTCCTCGAGGCGCACCATGGGCCGCCAGAACATCAACCCCACGACTCCACCCGTGGCCGCGAGCGCCTTCAACATCTCGTCGGAGTTGTTGCGGGTGGTCGGGCAGATGGCCGATGCGTTGCCGTGGGTGATGAGAACCGGCTTCGACGAGGCATCGAACGTCTCGCGTCGCGTCCGCAGGCCGCAGTGCGACACGTCGACCGCCATGCCGAGCTTGTTCATGCGCTCGACGATCGCGCGCCCGAAGCGCGTGAGGCCGCCATCGCGGTCCGGCCCCTCGTCCGCCGAGGTGCCGAGACGGTTCTGCCCGAAACAGGTGAGCAGGCCGTGGCGCAGGCCGATGTCGTGGAACGCGTCGGCATCGTCCACCGTCCGGAAGATCTCACCGGCGTTGTGGGTGCCGACGACATAGCCGATGCGGCCGCTCGCGCGCGCGTCATCGAACGACTCCGGACGCGTGATGAGCATCAGATCATCCGGGTGCTCGGCGACAAAGCGGTTCCAGCGCGCAAACACGCGCATGGCGTGGCCCATGGAATCGGCGTGCGGGCCAAGGGTTGCCATCTCGAGCATGCCCTGCGGGATGAGCAGGGTCGTGTACCCCTGCTGGCGCCAATCGCCGATCAGCGATTCATCGATGACGTCGAGGCCGGTGAAGTTCATCCGCGGCCGGTCCTTGCCGCTTGTCGGCGCCTCGGTCGTGTTGAACACGAAAGACTGCTCGACCAGGCGCGCGGCGTGCGCCGAAAAGTCATCCTTGGATCGCTGTTGCGCGGCGGGGGTGGCCATGGTGGTGTCCTCGTGGGGGTTTCCGGTGTCGGTGTTCGGGGTCGGGATTTGCGGAAAGCGTTTCCTCGCCGTTGCCGTGACCGGCGTGACGCCGGCTGCGCATCGGCCTTCTCAGAATCGGTAGGTGAGCGCGAGTCCCCACTCGCGCGGGCGACCGTACTGCGCCTCATCGAAACCGATGGCACTCAGACCGCCGACGCCGCCCGTGATGTAACGTGCATCCGTGAGATTGGTGCCGTACAGGGCAAGCTCCCAGTCCTTGGACCGATCCTCGAGCGCGATGCGGGCATTGACGAGGCCGAACGCGCCCTGCGCTAGGCCGGCCGTGTTAGCGACGTCGTTGAAATAGCGGCTCCGATAGGCGTAGTCGGCGCGCAGCGTCAGTGTGCCCCGCTCGGCAAGCGGCACGCCGTACTGCGCCGAGAAGGTCAGGTCCCACTTCGGCGTCTTGGGGAACACCGTATCGAGCGTCACGGTTACGCCGGGATTGAGGCGCGTGAACTTGGCGTCGACGTAGCCGATCCCGGCCATGAGATCGAGCGGTTCGAGCGGCCGCGCGTGCAGCTCGAGCTCGAAACCCGCGATCCGCGCCTGCCCGCCGTTCTCGGTGAAGACGGCGACGTTACCGTCCGCCGTGGCGCGGTTCGACGTGAGTTGCACGTCCGTGTAGTCGTTGTAGAAGACCGCGCCGTTCGCAACCAGCCGCCTATCGAGCCACTCGGACTTCATGCCGAGCTCGTACGACCACAGGTACTCGGGGTCGAAGGCGAGCACCGACTCGCGGAAGAACGGCCGCCCGTTGAAGCCGCCGCTGCGAAACCCGCGCGCGGCGGACAGGTAGAACATCAGCGTGTTGCTCGGCCGGAACTCGATACCGGCCTTCGGCGTCACGGCTCCCCAGTCGTTCTTCGTGCGCGTCCCCGGCGGCGCGATCACGTAGCCGCTGTTGACCCGCAGGTAATCGAGATTGTGGGTCTTCTCCTCGTGCGTGTAGCGCACACCGGCGGTCAGCCGCCAGCGATCCGTCAGCGCAAACGTGCCATGGCCGAAGATCGAATAGCTCGCGACGTCGATTCCGTTGGTGCCATGGAAGTCGAGATCGAGCGGGATGTTGTTGGGGTTGCCCGCGCAGCCTAGCGGACCCGGTGTCGGCAGCGCGGCGACCGCGGCTGGTGGCGGACAGGGTCCGATCGGCCCGGTCGGCCCGATCAGCACCGGCAGGGCTTCGAGCGCCTGGAAGATCCCGGGCATCACGTAGGCGCTCGTGATCTCGCGCGCCGATTCCTCGAAGTAGTAGAGTCCCGCGAGCCAGTCGAAGCGGTCGTCGAGGTTCTTGCCCGAGAGCTGCAGCTCCTGACTGAACTGGGATTGGGCGAGATCCACGAGGTCGGTGCCGAGGATGCGCAGCGGGCTGCCGTCGCCGTCGTTGCTGAACACGGATCGCATGTCACGGTAGCCCGTGATTGATTTGAGGCTGGAGGCACCGAGTTTCCAGTCGAGCGTGAGTGCGGCGCCCCACAGATCGAGGTCGGACCGATTCGGCCCGGTGGCGTAGCTCGAGTAGACGTCCTGGGTGAGAAACGCCGGCGTGTACGGTTGCCCCGCGGGAAATCCGACGAGCCCGTTCCACAGGCCGAGGAGCGGCGCGTTCGGATCGATGGCCTGGATGTGATCCGGGACCTGCGGCTCCCGGACCTGCGTGTAGTCAAACGCGAGATTCGCCTCCAGCTGCTCCGTCGGCAGCCAGCGCAGACGCGCCCGCGCTGCGAGGCTGTCGTCCTTGCCGAGCTGGGCGGTCTCCTTGCCGGTCGCGAAGTCGAGACGCCGGCCATAGCCGTCGCTGTGCCTGGCGGAGACCGCGACCCTGCCAAAGAGGTGGTCGCTCAATGGCACATTGAGCGTGCCCCGGAACTTGACCAGATCGAAGCGGCCGTAGCTCAGCTCGGCGATGCCGCCGAGGCGGTCGTCCGGCTTCTGCGAGACGATGTTGATCGCGCCGCCGATCGCGTTCTTGCCGAACAGCGTTCCCTGCGGCCCACGCAGCACCTCGACGCGCTCGATGTCGAGCAGGTCGACGACGCCGCCCGTCGTGCGTCCAAAGTAGATGCCGTCGACGTAGATGCCGACAGCCGGATCGGTCGTAACGATGAAGTCGGACTGGCCGATGCCGCGGATGTACACCGCCGAGACGAAGCTCGTGCGACTGCTCTGCGTGCCGGTCGTGAAGTTGAGATTCGGGACGAAGTCACCGATGTTGGCGAGATTGCCCGCCATGCGCTTCGTGAGGTCATCGCCCGACAGCGCGGTCACCGAGATCGGCGTTTCCTGCAGGCTCTCCTCGCGACGCTGCGCCGTGACGATGACCTCCTCGATCTGGTAACCGGGAGCGGCGTCGTGGCGGTCCGCGGCTGGCGGGTCGGCAAGGACCGGCGTCGCCGCGATCGCGGCCAGCGTCATTGGCAACGCAAGGGTTCGAATTGTGGGCCAGCGCGCAACGCTTGGTGCTGTCGACATGGTCCCCCCCATTTTCTTCCGACGCTCTGTCAATCGGCCGTGGGTCGCCGGCTGGCAAACCCGTGCGACGGCGGAACGAAGAGCGCCCTCAGTCAAGCACAGACGGGCACGAGCGCGTACCTGACAGTTCTGCCAAGGGGGAGCAGAGGGGCGCGGCCTGCGCGCCCGCGCACTGCTCAGTCGATGTCGCCGAGCACACCGAGCGCGGCGGCCTTGCGGATGGCGCTGGCGCGGTTCAGCGTGCCGAGATTGACCTCGGCGCCCTTCAGGTGAAACCGCACCGTGCTGTAGGACAGCCCAAGGATCTCCGCGGTCTCATCCAGGGTCTTGCCAATGGCAATCAGCTTGAGGCACTGCAGCTGCCGCGGCGTGAGTCGGTGGTCGAGCGCCCCGCGCAGCGCCAGCTTCTCGCTGATCGCGTCGTAGAAACGATACGCGATACCGAGCAGGTGATCGCTGCAGTCCTCGCAGCGCGGCGTCAGATCCTTCAGATGATCGCTCGAGACGAAAGCGAGGTAACCGAAGAAGCCCCCGGGTGCGCGCACCGGCACCGAGATTCCGCCGCGAAAGCCGGTGATCTTGAGGAGCTGCGCCATTCCCCGCGCCTCCCGGACAGTCGCCCTCTGACGCATGCCGGGGACGACCTCAGGCAGGCTGTCGTAGCTCCAGATGAATGGCAGCGCCGTGACCTGACAGGCGCGGTAGACGAAATCCGAGCGGAACAACCCCGCCTTAATGTAATCCGCGGTCCAGGCCCGGATGGTCGTGCCAAGGTTCGATCCCGACAGCCTGATGGCCGGCGGCGGCATCTCCTCGGTCGACTGCTTGGCTCGCGGCCAGAATACGCAGCTGGCGCCCAGAAACCCGAGCTTCTCCGCGGTATCGGATACGACGTCAACGGCAGCACCGAGGCTCGCGGCCGCGTAGACCGCCTTCTCATAAGAGCGCAGGACCTGGCGGTCGACCATGATCGCAATCTCACGTGTCCCGCGAGCAGTATTGCGCCAGGCGAACCCGCGCGCAACCCGCCCCTCAGGGCGCCGACTGACAGGACTGCCAGTGGTGCGTTAAGCACGGCGCCTGCTAGATATACGCGAGCCGCCGGTCCTGGTGGCACGCCCAAGGTAGCAAGGCGATGGACGATCAACCCACGGTACTCGCTGAGGGTCTGACGTTTCCCGAAGCGCCGCGCTGGCGCATGGGGCGGCTCTGGTTTTCCGACATGCTGGCCGGGCGCGTGATGAACGTTGACCTCGAGGGTCGTACCGAAATCGTGCTCGAGACTCCTGGCTGGACATCGGGTCTCGGCTGGCTGCCCGATGGCCGGTTGTTGGTCGTGTCCATGCAAGACCGGCGCCTGTTGAGGCTCGATCGAGATGGCCTCGTGGTCGCTGCCAATCTGGAAACCACGACTTCGTTCGTCTGCAACGACATGGTCGTCGACGAATACGGCCGGGCTTATGTTGGCGAGGTCGGGTTCGATATCCACGGTGGCGCACCGTTCAAACCGGCCGCCTTGGTGCTGGTGCAGCCCGATGGCGAGGCGCAGGTCTGCGATGCCGATCTTGCCTGTCCGAACGGCGCCGTCATCACACCCGACGGCCGCACCCTCATCGTCGCCGAGTCGCTCGCGGATCGCCTCACGGCCTTCGACATCCGGGCGAATGGCACGCTCTCCCGCAAGCGCGTCTGGGCCGCTGTCGACGGACTGGGACCGGACGGGATCTGCCTGGATGCGGAGGGCGCGATCTGGGTGGCGTCGCCCATGAAGAACGCTCTCGTGCGCGTGGCGGAAGGCGGACGGGTCACACACCGTCTGGCCCTCGAGCCGCCGATGCCTATCGCGGTGATGCTCGGCGATCACGATCGCCGCACGCTCTTTATCTGCCGCGCACCCCACCCGAGTGTCGCGACGAAGTCGAGGCAGGGCCGCATCGACACGCTGCGGGTCGGCGTACCGGGCGCTGGCCGGCCGTGAAGACGGAGCACCGCTTCGACGTCAGCATTGACCGATGTTTGCGCCACCCGATGTCCGCCTGACGGTCCGAGAGGACGGAAGCCGGCTCTACCACTCGACCGCAACGCTCCATCCACCGGCACGGGCGGTCGGCGATTGGCTGGAGCACTGGGCGCGCGCAGCGCCGGAGCGCATTTTCCTGGCGGAACGCGATTCGCCGGGTGAGTGGCGGCGCGTTACCTACGCGCACGCGCTGCGCCAAGCACGCTCGATCGGGGCCTGGCTGCTGAGTCGGGGCGCCTCGCCAGCACGGCCGCTCGTCATCCTGTCGGACAATTCGATCGCGCACGCGCTCGCGATGCTCGGTGCACTGCACGTCGGCGTGCCGAGCGTCTCCGTTTCGTCGTCCTATTCCCTGGCATCGAAAGACTTCGCGAGGCTCGGGTCAATCATCCGGCTGGCGGAACCGGCGGTCATCATGGCCGGGGCGGCCGACAGGTTTGCCGCGGCGCTCGGCGCCATCCGCCCGCTGCACGCGGCGACCGTGGTGCACGGCGCTGTTCCCGCACTGCACGACGACTCGCCAGTCGATCGCGCATTCGCGTCGATCACGCCGGACACCATTGCAAAGATCCTCTTCACCTCGGGATCGACCAACGATCCCAAGGGCGTCATCAACACGCAGCGCATGCTGTGCTCCAACCAGCAGGCGATTCATCAATTGTGGCCGTTTCTCGACGACGCTCCGCCCGTAGTTGTCGATTGGTTGCCATGGAGCCACACCTTCGGCGCCAACCACAACTTCAACCTTGTTTTGCGCAATGGCGGCACGCTCTGCATCGACCCAGGCCGGCCCGCACCGGGACTCTTCGATCGCTCGATCGCATTGCTCCGGGAAACCGCACCGACACTCTATTTCAACGTCCCACGCGGCTTCGACCTCCTCGTGCCCGCGCTACGCGCCGACGAAGACCTGCGGCGCGCATTCTTCAGCCGCCTGCGACTCATTTTTTCGGCCGCCGCGGCGCTACCGCAGAACCTGTGGGAGAGTTTGCGCGAACTCGCGCGCAGCGCTGCCGGTCGCGAGATTCCCATCGTCTCGGCGTGGGGAGCCACGGAAACCGGCCCGCTCGCCACGTCCTGCCACTTCCAGGCGCAGCGATCCGGCGTCATCGGGGTGCCGATCCCCGGCTGCGATCTCAAGCTCGTGCCGGTGGGGGACAAGCTCGAAATACGCGTCCGGGGACCCAACGTCACGCCCGGCTACTGGAAGCGCCGCGAACTGACGGCCGAGGCCTTCGACGCCGAGGGCTTCTACTGCACGGGCGATGCGGTGCGGTTCGTCGACGACTCGAACCCGAAGTGCGGCCTCCTGTTTGACGGCCGCATTGCAGAGAATTTCAAATTGACGACCGGAACCTGGGTCACCGTCGGCCAATTGCGCGTCCGCAGCGTCGAGGCGCTCGCTCCGATCGCGAGCGACGTCGTCATCGCCGGTCACGACCGCGACGAGGCCGGCCTGCTGATCTTTCCGAATCTTGCTGCCTGCCGCGCGCTGTGCACCGGGGCCGATGATCCTCTGGCCGACCCGAGGCTCAAACATCATGTGGCACGCGCGCTGGCGCGGTTGAAAGCGCGGGGTGGTGGCTCATCCACCTGCCCCACCCGCGCCATGCTCATGGCAGAACCGCCCTCGATCGATGCCGGCGAGATCACCGACAAGGGCTACATCAACCAACGACGTGTCCTCGAGCGCCGCGTCGCGTTCGTCGAGAAACTCTATGATCCTGCGGCGGCTGACGTGATCCTGCCCGACGCGGGACATCTTTCGTGAGCTTGGCCGCGATTGAAGCGGAGGACCGGGTTGGCAAGGTGTGCGTCGGTTGTGGGGCTTTGGGACAGCTACAACGATTGAGAGCTCATTGGGCACGAAATGGGCACGCTCCAGTCAGCGCCATGGGCACAACGGGATGTCGATTGCGCTTGCCCGCCCACCCCCCAGGCTGAATGTAAACGCATCATCGCCGCCCTCCGAATAGCGGCGAAACACATCGGCATCGGCGCCGGCGACGGCCACACGCAGCGAGTGCCCGCGGCGGATCAGTGCCGCCACCGGGTTGAGCGCGAACCTGACGCGCATCGTCTCACCCGGCGTGACCGGCAGTGCGTCGCCGCGCTTGAAACTGTGTGGCGCCGGTCCCTCGTCATAAGGCAAGTGGGCCGGGTTGCCCGGCGCACGGTGAATGGCGCGAAATTCACCCTCCGTGACGTACGTGACGCGCCCGTCGGGCGCTATATCCTCAAGATAGACGAACAATGCGGGATCGTGCGATTTCGCAGCCATGTAGAGATCGACCACCGGGGTGCCCGCCATTTCCATGTCCGTGCCGAGCGGCGCGGAATCGAACACGATCAAGCGCGCATCCGCGGAGCGCCGATCCGGGTAGGCAGGTGGCGCACCGAACTGGGTTGACCAGCGCGTATTCACACCCGTGCTGGCGGTGAAGTCGACGTCGTAGCGAACGGACGCCGCGCGCCGCGGTACGCGAGCCCGGAGCCCGTGATCCGGCGCCAGGTAGTAGCGCATCGGGACCGTGCCGGCGGGTGGCCATACCGGCGAGTCGCGAAACACGTTGGCGCCCAACACGTAGTAGTGAATGTTGCGCTCGACGCGCGTACCCGAGAGCACCTTTTGAATGAAGTCGAGTATGGCCGCGAACTGGTCGGCGCGATCCGGTACCGGCGTGCGTCGTTCCGGGAAGAACGGATCGGCGCTGAGGTCATGACCGTGATTGTTGCCGGTAATCCAGATTTCCATTGGCGCTTCGGGCGCGGAGCGAAAGCGCGCCAGGGCTGCCTCAGCGGTCGCACTGTCGAGCCACGATCCCCAGGTCATCGTCGGCTTGGCCTCGCGGCGGATACCGGCAAGCGCGGACGCCGGCGAGAACTCCAGCATCGAATACTCGTTGCGTCCGGGATCGTCGCGAAATGGCGCACCGACGTAGTCCTCAGGCGTCCAGTGCCGCCGCCCGTTGAGCGCTTCACGCAGAAGTTTGCAGTCCGGGTCATCGTCGACCGGTTGCAGCAGCGGGAAGAGCGCCCGACAGTCCTCCGCTCGCGCACGACAATCGCGCGCCTTGTCCTTCGGGGAGCGACCGAGGTCAATCTCGTTCGTATAGCGGCCCCAGGTAAAGAGGAGGAACTCGTCGAGGACTCCGCCCGGCATGAACGCGTGCGCATAGGCATCGAAATCGAGCTCACGCGGGATCGCCGCGACGAGCGCCGGAGCGGACCGGCTGGCCGCAAGATCGGCAGTATCCGCCATGTAGGAGACGCCATAAGCGACAACCCGTCCGTCCGACCAGGGTTGCGCGGCCAGATGGGCGATGATTTCGTCCATGTCGGCTCGCTCGGCCGGGCCGAGTTCGACTTCACGTGCGCCAAACGACGACGTCGAGCCGCGCGTATCGACGATGGCAACCACATAGCCTTGGGTGAGAAAGAAATCGATGTCGCGCGGCGAACCGCCGCGCAACGACTCCAGGGCCCGGCCGTAGCGCGTCTGGATCAGGATCACAGGCGCGCGCGCCGCCGGCGGCGTGCCCTGCGGGAAATAGAGACTCACCGCGATGCGAACGCCGTCGCGCATCGGCAGGTAATAGGACCGGTCACTCCAGCCGCGCGCCTTGCCATCAGTGGCCACAGGAGTCGCCAATTGAGCGGCGGTGCTCGATGTCAGAGTGGCACCGGCCAGCAGCAGCGCCAGCGCCGTGCATGCGGCACGACTCATTTCCCTGAGCCTCGCCCGCTCTCGACCGCGCACGTGCCGCGCTGGTCAGCAACGGCGAGCACTCGCAGGACCAGCCCCGCCGCCATCCACGCCGCGAGCGCAGTCGCCTCGGCCGGCCAGACCGCCCGGCCGGCGAACATGGTGTAAAGCGACAGCAGGATCACGCCGCTCAGCGACAGGGCGCCCGTTGTCGCCGCGATTGGCAGGAACGCTGCGCGCGGCGATTCGGGCACCCCTTTCAGGCCGAGGGTTGACACACACGTCGCGACGAACGCGACGGCAAAGCCGATCGAGCCGATCTGCACGAGCGGCGCAATGAAGGCGCGCCCCATGAGCCCGCCGGCCAGGGCGACCACGCCGACGAACACGACAGCGGCCCCTGGCGTGCCATGCCGGGAATGCACGCGCGACAGGAACGTCGGCAGCGCGCCGCTGCGACCCAGTGTGTGGACCAGGCGCGAGGCAGCGAACATCGCGGCGTTCCAGGCGCTCAGCAAGGCGACGACGCCGGTGATGAGCACGATTCGACCACCCCAGGGCCCAGCCACCGCTTCGATCGCCGCGACGACGGGCAGCTCCGCGGTTCGCAACGCCGCACGCGGCGCAGCGAACGAGGTCGCGACGATCACGCCGATATAGAAGAGTGCCGTCAGGAGGATCACCGCACCCAGCAATCGCGCGAGCACGCGGGCACTGGGGCGGCTTTCTGCTTCCTCGAGGGCCTGCGGCAGTGCATTGAATCCACAGAACCACGCGGGCACCATCACCAACACGACGGCGACGCCACTCCACGGTGTCTTGACTGGTTCGAAGGCGGGCGTCCAGTTTACAGTATCGCCGCCGACCAGACCCAACAGGATGAACGCGAAGCTGAGTGCCACCTTGCCGGCGGTGACTGCAACCTGCACAGCCGCCGACTCGCGCGCGCCGACAAAATTGAGTGTCGTGAAAAACAGCGCGCCGACGACGACGACAACCAGATCGAGCACGCGGACGGGCGCGCCCAGCGACGTGTAGAGCGTCGGCCCGGCGATGCCCGGCGCCAGGACGGTGAGGAGCCACGCGAGCGCGAGCCCCTCGAAGCAGCAAATCCCGACGTAGCCGAGCAGCACGAACCAGCCAACTGCGAATCCCCACCCCGATCCATACACCGTCGACACGTAGCCATATTCGCCGCTCGCGAGCGGCAGACGCGCAGCCAGATCCGCGTAGCAGCGCGCGACCAGTAGCATCAACAGGCCGCCGATGGCGAAGGCCGCGGCCGCGCCGCCGGGCCCCGCGTCGGTGATCCAGCGACCTGCAATCACGATCCAGCCAACACCGATTGTCGTGCCCATGCCGATCGCGACCAAGTGGATGGGTCGCAAGGATCGCTTGAGCGCCGGCGCCGGCATCGGTGCGGTCATGCCGAAACGCGCTTCGCCAGTATCTCGGCGAACAGTCCCTTCAGTTCCGCTTTCGCGACTTTTTCGCTCGGGGTTCTCGGCAAGTGATCAACAAAGATCACATGCTCGGGAACCATATAGCGCGCCATGCGCTGCGCGCAGTACGCGCGCAGCTCCTCTTCCGACAGGGTGGCACCCGGGAGCACAACGACGGCCACGGCGACATCTTCCTCGGTGGCCGGACTCGGCACGCCAAAGGCAGCGGCCTCACTGACACTGGGATGCGTCTCCACCTCACGTTCGACCTCGAACGCGGAGATGTTCTCGCCACGTCGGCGGATGATGTCCTTCTTGCGTCCAGCGAAGTAAAGATTGCCGTCGCGATCGAGACGGCCAAGGTCACCGGTGTGATACCAGCCGCCTCGGATGAGCTCGGCGTTGACCTCCGGCATGTTGAGGTAACCGTTCATCATCAGGCAGGGATCGTGGGGTTTCGTGATGATCTCGCCGACCTCGCCCGTCGGCACCTCGCTGCCGTTTTCGTCGATGAGCTTGAGTTCAAACTCGGGCGCGACGCGGCCGCAGCTCCCCCTGGGGTAGGCTTCCCCAATAATCTGGAATACGCACACCCCTCCTTCGGTGCTGCCGTATCCCTCCAGGAGAGGAACGCCGAAGCGGCGCTCAAACGCGGCGCGGAACTCAGGCATCGGCAGACCCCAGGCGAGCCGCACGTGATGCTCTTTATCGCGTGGCGTGGGCGGGCGCTCGAACAGAAAGGTGAGCGTCGCGCCCATGAAATCAAACATCGTCGCGTCGAACGCACGGATGTCGTCCCAGAAGCGTGAGGCACTGAACCGACCGCCAAGCGCAGCCGTCGCACCGCGCACGAGTGCACCCATCACGGTGCCGATGGTGGCGTCCCAGTGATAGAGCGGGAACGGGCAATAGACAACATCGTTCGCCTGCAATCCGAAATAGCGCGACGTGAGCAGCGCTTGTCCGACCAGGTAGCCATGGGACAGTTGCACGGCCTTCGATACGCCCGTCGAGCCCGACGTGAACTGAATCATCGCAACATCGGTCCGTGCCACCCGCGCCATCGGCGGGCGTGCGCCGCCCTCAAGCTCATCCCAGCGCGAGAACCGCACCGCCCCCGCGGATTCGGGCAACTCCACGCCGTGCACGATCACGCGACGCACATGCGGGAGCGATGGCAGCACGGCAAGGACGTTAGCGAGGTAACGGGCCCCGGCGATCAGTACCGGCGCCTTCATCAGGTTAAGCGCATTGACCAGCTGCTCGCCGCGAAACTCCGTATTGATCGGCGCCCAGACTGCGCCCAGCCGCAGCAACGCGAACCACGTCGCGACCGCGGCGCCGGCGTCCGGCAGGAAGGTGGGCACGATATCGCCCCGGCCGATGCCGAGGCGCGTCAATTTCACCGCATACTCGCATGCCAGATTGGCGAGCTCAGCGTAACTCAGTTTGCCGTCTCGGAGGCGCAGGAAGTCCTTGGCCGGCGACGATTGCAGTCGCCGTTCCAGGACTCTCCATGGGAGATCGTCTCGGAAGTCCTCCTTCATCAGAGCAATCCATCGGCGCGGCAATCGTCGAGCGACTCCATGAATGCTGTCGCCACCTGATCGAGCATCGATTGATCATGGGCCGCCGACAGGAAGTAGACGTGGAAGCCCGGCACCAGCACGCCGCGGTCGAGCAGCAAGGCATAGAAGGCCTCTTCCGCCGCCCGGTTCGCAGGATAGGTGTCGCGAAACGTCTCGATCGGACCCTTTTTGAAATGAAGACAGTGGATGGAGGCCGCGTGCATGAGCGTCACGGCCATGCCGTGTTTGTCGCAGTGTGCCTGCACCGTGCTCGCCAGACGAACGCCGAGACCGGCAAGGCGTGGGTAGAGCTCGTCCTGGCGCTCCTTGAGGACCTTCAGTGTCGCGACACCGGCGGCCATCGTCAGAGGATTACCGTTGAAAGTACCGCCAGCGAACACACCGGCCCCGCCCCGGCGCGCGAACAGCTCCATGATTTCGTTGCGACCGCACAGTGCGCCCACCGGCGTTCCGCCGCCAATGATCTTGCCAAATGCCGCGAGGTCAGGCGTGACCCCGTAATAGGTCTGCCCTCCGCCGTAGGCGAGACGAAAGCCGGTCACGACCTCATCGAACATCAGCAGGACGCCGCACTCGTCGCAAAGCGAACGCAGCTCCCGCAGATACTCACGGTTGTCGTTACGCGGCGTCGTGTTCTGCACGGGCTGGATGACGACGCAGGCAAGCACGTCCCGATTGCTCCGGATAAGCTCGAACGCCACAGGATCCCGATACGGCAGGACCAGCATGGTCTGGTCGCGCACGGTCTCGGGTACTCCGCGCCCCGTAATTCTCGGTGTCGGCGCCGAACGGGGACTCCTGGGATCGTCCTGAACCAGCGCGTAATCGTGCGTGCCGTGATAGCCGCCGCCGAATACCGCCACACGATCCTTGCCGGTAAACGCCCGGGCGGCGCGCATGCCGTACATGGTCGCTTCTGTGCCCGAGTTCTGGAACACAACCTTGTCGGCGCACGGCACCGCCTCGACCAGCAGTTCCGCCAGTTCGTGCTGCGCCTCGGTTGGGATGATCATGTGCCAGCCGCGGTCGAGCTGGGCTTTCATTGCCGCCACGACCTCCGGCGGACGGTGACCCAGGATCAGCGAACCGAATCCCATCGCGAGATCCAAATAGCGGTTGCCGTCGACATCCGTGATCCATGGGCCGTCCGCACGGCTCACGTAGAGTGGCGTCGGCATCGAAAAAGTCGGCACCGCCTCGAGCGCCAGCAGGCGCTCGGCTCGCGGCCGCATGGCGATCGAGCGGGGCGTGCGCTTACGCAGTCGCTCGAGTGCCACTTCCCAGCGGCGAGACGATGCACTCATGGCCTTCCCACCAGACGACTCCGGGAAACGCGGTGACACGCGCCGCCCGGCCGTCTCACCGCCAGGCTCAGAACCGCCGCCGCCACTCGATACCGAGCGTGCGTGGCTGGTTCACGACAATCCGCGGTCGACCAGGGGTCTGCACTCCAAGCGGCGGAATGTCGGCGTAGTTGGCCGCTTCATCGAAGAGATTCTTCGCGAACAGCGTGAACTCGTTGGAGCCGAACTCCGCACCGAATCGCGCATTGGCAATTGCGAATGACGGCCGGCGCAGTGGCGTCGTCGGGCTGTTGTTTCCACTCAAGCTGTCAGCGGTATAACCGTAGTCAAGATGGAAGAATGACTGCAGCGTGCCCAGCTCGATCTCCTGATCGACGCTGAGACTCCATGTGAGGTCGGGTACGTTCTGGATCTTCTGGCCCTTCACGATGGTCGTCAGACCGCCGTTGTCGGTGATCTCCGAGTCGACGTAGCCAAGACCCAGGACGAAGTGCGTGCGGCGCGTAAGTGCGAGATCCACTTCCAGATCCGCACCCTTCAATTCCGCAGCGCCCGCGTTCACCGTGAGCGTGAAGCCGCAGGCCAGACCCTGGCGCTGCTGCAAGTCCTTCCAGTCGACGAAGAAAGCGGCTCCGTTGACGGTCAACCGGCCGCCGAACCAGCGTGATTTCAACCCAACCTCGTAGCTGCGCAACGAGTCCGACTTGAAGTCCGACACATCGCCGAGGCCGAGCCCGGCGACTTCGGACGCACACAGGAGCGGTGAGAAGAAATTCACGCCGCCGATACGAAACCCCTCACTCATCGTCGCGTAGAGCATCCGCCGGTCATCGATGTCGTACTGTACGCCGACCTTGGGCGTAAAGCCGGTCTCCGACTGAACACCCTGGAACGTCTCGTCCGGGCCCACGAAGTCTCCGCCTTGGAGCAGGAAGAAATCGACCTTGTTGTCGAACGAACGGCCCCCCAGGATCAGGCGCAGGCGATCGTTGAGGTGCCACGTGGCCTCCGCAAACGCTGCCTTCTCCGTGACAGTCATCGGATTGTCCAGGTGAAAGCCGTCCGTCGAAATACCATCGATGACCGTGCTTCCCACCGGGAATACCCAGTGCGACTTCGACCGCTGGTAGAACGCGCCGATGGTCAGATCGACGGGCCCGGTCCACCCAGAAACGAAGCGCACCTCCTGGCTGAAAATGGTCTGGTCGGTCTTTGCAAACGTGACCGATTTCGCCTGCAGGCCGAGCACGGCGTCAGTCCACTCGGAGAAATCCTCGGAATCATTATAGCTGCGATCGAACCACGACGAGGCGGCGAGGAACGTGCCGGAGGCCGCGTGATAGGTTGCGGTCAGCGTCGAGAGCGACCACTCGTTCTTGCTCGGTTCCGCCACATCGAACTCGCGCAGATTGACTCGGTTGTCAGCGGTGAAATCAGCCTGAGTGCGTCCCCCGCGTTTCACGTTCTCGTGCATGAAGCGCGGCGCAATCGTGAGATTGCCACCCATCAGGGACCACAGGCCCGATAGCTGGACCCCGTCGACGTCCTCATCGTTGACGTCCTTGCGCACGGGAAATGGGACCGGCGCGTCACTCCGCGGCGCACGGTCGATGAAGCCCGCGTCGTGCTGCGAGTAAGCGACCGCGCGCAAGCCGAGGGTGTCCTTGATCAAGGGGATGTTCAACGCGCCGTCGATCGCGTAGTTCTCGCCGCCGTCGGTCGTCGCAGACCCGAGCACATGCACACGCCCAGAGAAGTCATCGAGCTTCGGCTGGACCGTAATGAGACGCACCGTCCCGCCCATGGAGCGCGCGCCGTAGAGCGTTCCCTGGGGTCCGCGCAGCACCTCAATCCGCTCCAGGTCGATCACGCGCGGGTTCAGCGCTTGCACCAGCGGCGAATCGTCGATGTAGAACCCGGTCGTGTTCGCGCCGAACACGCCACGAATCGCAATGGCGAGCGCACCGTCGGTTGAGCTCGAATTGGAGGCCGAGAAAGCAAGATTCGGGATGCGCGTCGCGTAGTCGTCGAACTTGTTGAAACCGGAACGCTCGATCTCCTTGGCGGTGAACGCGGTAACGCTCAGCGGCACCTCCTGGATCGACTCAGAGCGGCGCTGTGCGGTCACAATGACCTCGTTCTCCGCAGTGTCGTCGGTCGCCGTCTGTGCATGCGCCACGCCAAGGCTCGCCGCAAGACCCGCCGCAACGAAGAGCGCTCCGCAGGTCGTGTTCTTCTGCGCTGGATTCACTGGAATTCTCCCCTTGACTGCTGATCGTCGCTGGCTAAGCTGGTCATCCCCGCCCAGGATATACGAGTGTATAGCAAAGAAATATACACTTGTATAGTCCCACTGGGCGTCAGGCTGTCAGCAGGAGTCATCGAACCCATGGTCAACCTCGCCGCAGCAGAGGAGCGCGCGCCCGGTCACCGCCAACTCTTGCGCGCCGGGATGACGCTGTTTGCGGAGCGCGGCTTCTCCGGTACCGGACTGCGCGAGATTGCAGCCAAAGCGGGCGTGTCCCTGGGGCTGGTGCGGACCCACTTCGGGTCAAAGGACGGATTGCGCGCGGCGATCGACGCCTACGTGCTCGAGGAGATCAAAGCACTCTACGCGGTGGTCATCAAGCACTCGGCGACGGAGGCCCTGCAGCGCGCAGTCGAAGATGCAGTGGAGTGGATCACCCGCGACCGCGATGCTCTCATGTACGCTCGCATGGCGCTCATGGAAAAGACACCTGGCAGCCAGGCGCTCTTCGATCAGATGCTGGCGATCATGCGCCAATTCGTCGATGTCAATGCCGAGCGCGGACTGCTGCAACCGGACGTCGATCGGGACTGGGCCGCTATTTACATGCTGTTCGATTTTATCGGCCCGGCCATCATCGAACCGTTCGCCCGGTCCGCGTTCGGCAAGTCCATGTACTCGAAGTCGATGATCGCCAAACGCAACGCTTTCATGATTCGTGTATTCACCCGCGGCTTCCTCAAGGGATGAGCTTCGTGAGCAGCTTGGCGGAAGCCTGGATCATCGACGCGGTCCGAAGTCCCCGGGGAATCGGCAAGCTGGGCAAAGGGGCGCTGGCGCACTTTCATCCGCAGCGGTTGCTCGCCTCCCCGCTCAAGGCGCTTCGCGACCGGAACGGACTGGCGACCGCGGAGGTCGATGATGTGATCATCGGCTGCGCTACGCCGGTTCTAAAGCAGGGCAACGACATCGGACGGATGGCCGTGCTCGATGCCGGCTGGGACATGCGAGCCGGAGGCATCACGGTCTCACGGTTCTGCGGCTCCGGCATCAGCGCCGTCCATATTGCGGCGGCAAGCATCATGTCGGGAATGGAGGACCTGGTGATCGCGGGCGGGGTCGAGATGATGTCCTACGTGTCCAGCCTCGGCGAACCCCAGCCCATCGACTCCGGCAACGTGCATCTGCGGGCGCGCTATCCGCAACCGCATCAAGGCATCAGCGCCGACCTGGTGGCGACGCTCGAGGGCGCGGCACGCGAAGACCTCGATCGCTTGAGCGCTGAGAGCCAGCGTCGCACGGCTACCGCGATTGAGAAAGGCTACTTCTCCCGCAGCTTAACGCCCGTGCTCGACGACGACGGCAATGTCGTCCTCGATCGGGAACAATATCCGCGCCCCGGTACGACCGTCGAATCCTTGTCGAAGCTCAAACCCGCGTTCGCCGAAATGATGGATGTGCGGGTCGACGACACCGGGACCACGAATCGCCAGCTCATCGGGCACGCGTTCCCCGATCTCCGGATCCGCCACGTCCACCATGCCGGCAATTCATCGGGCGTCGTCGACGGCGCCGCCGCCATCCTGCTGGCGTCACCCGGCTACGCGAAAGCCCAAGGCTGGACGCCGCGTGCCAGGGTCCGGGCGATGGCGAATGCCGCCGGCGATCCGGTGCTGATGATCAACGAACCGGGACCGGCGGCGCGCAAGGCAATTCGCAGGGCGGGCATGGACGTCCGCGATATCGATCTCTACGAGGTGAATGAAGCGTTCGCGGTCGTTCCATGGAAATTCATGCGGGACCTCGACATCGACCCGGCGATCTGCAACGTGAACGGCGGCGCGATCGCACTCGGGCACCCGATTGGTGCCACCGGTTGCATGCTGATTGGCACACTGCTCGATGAGCTCGAGCGGCGCGGACTGGGGACCGGACTGGTGACTATGTGCGCGGCTGGGGGCATGGCTCCCGCGATCATCATCGAGCGGATCTGAGCGTTCTTCGTCTCCGCAGTTCGCCGACGGGAAATTCCGAAGCGAGCGCGACTTACAGATTGCCGATGACCAGACACGCAATGGGCAAGTTACCGTTGGCAACTTATTGATCGTCTGTGGTCACTGGCGGCAGCGGCTGGTCACGCAACCTGCTGTCGTGCACACTTTCCGATGACGTTCGGGACGTATAGGTCGCAGGTTCAAATCCTGTCACCCCGACCAGTCTTTTCAGCGAGTTACGCGCCTTTCCTTTGAATTATTCGAGGCGCTTCGGCGCGTAACGACACGCAGATTTGGTCACGCATGGTCCCAGCACACATCTCTTTGGTCACGTAGCGCTTGTCTATGGTAATCCGTGGTCACGGCGGCTGGCTAAGTCACTCTCTTATGTAGGGAGCACTGCGTCGTTTACGTAGGAGTCGCGCCACAACTCCGGTACATTCGAATCGGGATGACAGAAACGGCCCGGAGCCGAACTGAACGACAGCGTTTCGCTACCGGCGTCGTGTGCGTCCACATCGCGAATGAGTGCTAGCGACATGAGCAGCCTGATAAAGGCCATTCGAGCGATTGAAATTCTCGACTCCCGCGGCACGCCAACAGTACGCGTGTTCGTACTCCTTGAGGACGGCACCGCTGCGGCGGCATCCGTGCCATCCGGCGCCTCGACCGGCGAACACGAAGCAGTCGAGTTGCGCGACAGCGACACGCATCGCTACAACGGCAAGGGAGTGCGAAAGGCCGTGGCCAATGTGAACGAGATCATCGCACCGAGGCTCGCCGGGCTCGATTCCTCGCGACAACCGGAGATCGATCGGTTGCTGATCGATCTTGACGGCACGCCGAACAAGGCCCGGCTCGGCGCCAACGCCATCCTGGGTGTCTCACAGGCAGTGGCGCGCGCGGCGGCGATGTCCTGCGGGTTGCCCTTGTACTCCTATCTCGGCGGCGCCGCTGCCCGTCACGTGCCGGTGCCGATGATGAATGTGATCAACGGCGGCAAGCACGCGGATTCCAGCCTGGATTTCCAGGAGTTCATGATCATGCCACGCGGCGCGCCCAACTTTGCCGAGGCGCTTCGCTACGGGGCCGAGACTTTTCAGGCGCTAAAGCGCCTGTTACAGGAGCGGGGTCACAGCACGGCTGTTGGTGACGAAGGAGGCTTCGCGCCGCAGCTTGAGAGTAACGAAGCGGCGTGCGAGCTGATTGTCGCCGCCATCGAACGCGCCGGCTATCGTCCCGGCGCCGATATCGCGATTGCACTCGATCCGGCAGCCTCTTCGTTCTTTGAGGGCGGCAAGTACCGGCTGACGCGCAGTCGACAGGGAGAGAAGACTACCGCCGAGATGACTGCGTTATATCAGACCTGGCTCGACAGATTCCCCATCGTGTCGCTGGAAGACGGGTTGGCGGAGAATGACTGGGACGGCTTTCGAGCCCTGACCGAAGCGCTGGGCAAGCGAATTCAGATTGTCGGCGACGATATCCTGGTTACCAACCCCGTGTACATCGGGCGCGCGATCGCCGAGGGCACCTGCAACGCGGCGCTCATCAAGTTGAACCAGATCGGCACGGTGAGCGAGACCATCGATGCCATTCAACTGTGCCGTACGGCCGGTTGGGGTTTCGTCATCTCGCATCGTTCCGGAGAAACGGAGGACAGCTTCATGGCGGATTTTGCTGTAGCCATGGGTGGCGGTCAGATCAAGACGGGCTCGTTGTGCCGGTCGGAGCGGGTCGCCAAGTACAATCGGCTGCTGGAAATCGAAGACTCGCTGGGCGCTACGGCGGTCTTCGGCGCATGACGCTGACAGGCCGGGCACGGACCTGGCGTGGACGGAACGATCTCGCGTCCGTAATCACCGCAGACAGTCTAGATTGTGGCGATCAGGACAGCTCCACTCACGATCAGCGCGCCGCCGAATGCCAGTTTCCAGCTCAACGGCTCGCCGAGTATGCCAACGCCGAGCGCGATGGCAATCACGACACTGAGCTTGTCGATCGGTGCGACACGCGAGGCCGGCGCGAGTTGCAGCGCGCGGTAGTAGCACAGCCACGACGCACCGGTCGCAAGCGCCGACAGCACCAGGAACATCCAGCTTCGGTCGCTCCCCTGGTCCGGCGCCGCCCACTCGTTTCGCACGCTCACGATGCTCGCGGTGAACAGCAGGATCACGCAGGTTCGGATGAACGTCGCGAGATTCGAGCTCATTCCGGCAACGCCCAGCTTGCCGAACACCGCCGTGAGACCCGCGAAACCAGCCGAACCGAGCGCAAATGCCAGCCACCAGTGTTGTTTGCTCATATCACTCCTCCTGCGCTCAAATCATAGCTCGGAGGTGTCCCCTGTTCCGTGGGAAGTCCAACGGGAGATGAAACGCGTACGGCAACTCGGGGGCGCGGCAACCGGCAACGTCTATCGCGTACAGGTGCCCGCCGCCCGACCGGCGACGGACTATACGCCGCACATCGTGGCGCGCCGTGCCGCGGCTCGCATTCCGCTCGAAGCCCCCTTCAGCCTATGGCAGCGGTGAGCACAAAGACGCGCGAACGGCCGCAACTGCAACGCCGGTAGGTACAACCCCGTCTTGCATCGTGCGTCCGTTAGCGGTCGGATGCCACAAATGAGCCGCGGCAGGAGCGTACGCATTCGTCATGAGGAACAAAACAAATGCGGTCTAGACGACGCTCCGCGCGACGATCCTTAATGTAGTCGGGAGAGCAGAACATGCAACGCGTTCTTATCGTCCTCGCGATGGCGCTTGGCCTGGCAGCGTCTGCCAACGCCCAGATGAGTGTCGGCCTCGGCATACGAGAATCCGGCGTCAGCATCGGCATCACTTTCTCGTCCTATCCGGACCTCGTCCGCGTGCCGGGCTATCCCGTGTACTACTACCCCCGGGCGAATACGAATTACTTTTTTTACGACGGCTTGTACTGGGTGTATCAGGAAGACAACTGGTACGCGAGCAGCTGGTACAACGGGCCGTGGGATTTGATAGACCCTTATTACGTGCCAGAGTTTGTGCTGCGCGTTCCCGTGCGCTACTACCGTCGGCCTCCGGTGTATTTTCGTGGCTGGCGTGCCGACGCACCTCCGCGATGGGATGAGCACTGGGGTCACGACTGGAGTGCGCGCCGCAGCGGATGGGACCGATGGGATCGCCGTTCGGCACCGCGTCCTGCGCCATTGCCGACCTACCAGCGGCAGTATTCGGGGGACCGCTATCCGCGCGCACCTGAACAGCAGACTTCCATCCGAACCAACAAATACCGCTACGAGCCCCGTGAGTCTGTAACGCGACAGTACTGGCAACTGCAGCAACCGCAGCGTCCGCGGACGGAGCCGCAAGGCAAGGAGCGAGAAGGCGCGCCTCCAACGAAAGAGAAAGAGAAGGGTCGCCAGAAGGATGCTGGGCCGGGAGAAAAAGGTCGCAACAATAGAGACAAAGGACACGATCAGGACCACCGCTAGGTGAACGCCTGCGTTTGCACCTGCACCGCGACCCGGTGCTGCTCCGTCACGTCCGGCGAAATGAACGCATTCTGATCAGGTTTGCCGGTCTGGATGAAACGCACGATGTCCTAAAGAAGGTTGATTTCGGAACCACCCTACCGCGATCGCCACCATCCGGCTGCCACCGAAGCTCCGTGCACGCCTGGCTCGCGCGCCTCGCAACCAATGCCGCGGCCCCCCCGCCTAAAGCGTGGCGCGAGTAGTCTGTTCCGCGGATGAGGTGCACTTACTCGCCATCCGACGCCGGCGAGAACTCGGAAATCTGTCCTGAAGTCTCGCTCCCGTGGTACGCCGACCACCATTAGGCCCACGAAGACTCGACGGTTGGGACTAACAAGGCTCTAGTTGCGGCCGATGACCGCGCACATGATGGGCAAGTTACCGTTGGTAATGTATTGATCGTCCTGGCACACGCGTCGTCACGGCTCGTCGTGCAACTCGCTAGTCTGCTCACTTTCCGGTGAGCTTCGGGACGTATAGGTCGCAGGTTCCAATCCTGTCACCCCGACCAGTCTTTTCAGCGGGTTATGCGCCCTTCCTTTGATGGGTTCGAGGCGCTTGGGCGCGCAATGGGCACATAACTCTGGCCACCCGTGCTCGCGCAAGGCGTCTCTGTGGTCACGTAACGCATTTCACTGGTCGCCCGTGGTCACCGCAGCGGCCTAACTGACTCTTGTATATGGAGAGCACTACGTCGTTCACGCAGGAGTCGCGGGCTCGACTCGCGCCGCCTCGATCTTTTCGTTCGAGACGCCCGGGAGTCCGCGAAGGCGGGTGACGTCCATCCTTTGTGCACAAGATGAACCCTGCGCGGTTACCCCTTGATGCAGACGAGCGGCTCGACGCGCGCGACCTTGCGCGCAAGACCCGCCGCATCGGACGCGTCCACGACCGCAGAGATGTCCTTGTAAGCGCTGGGCGCCTCCTCGGCGACACCCCGCATCGACGGACTTCGAATCAGAATTCCGCGCGCCGCGAGCTCATCGACCACCTGCCGTCCCTTCCAGGTTCGCAACGCCTGGTGACGACTCATTGCGCGTCCGGCACCGTGGCACGCGGAACTGAATGCAAGCGACTCGGATTGCCGAGTGCCTGCCAGCACGTAGGAACCGGTGCCCATCGAGCCGCCGATTAGCACTGGCTGGCCTGCCTCGCGCAACGGCTCGGGCACATCCGGGTGCCCGGGACCGAAGGCGCGCGTCGCGCCTTTTCGGTGAACGTAGAGCTTGCGCACACCGCCGTCAGCACGGTGCTCCTCGACTTTGCAGGTATTGTGCGAGACGTCGTAGAGCAGCGGCAGCTCCGCCTGCGGCAGAATGTCCGCGAATACCTGGCGCACAAGGTGCGTAAGGATCTGTCGGTTCGCAAGCGCGCAGTTGATTCCGGCGCGCATCGCGCCCAGATATTCCTGGCCGACGTCTGAATTGATCGGTGCGCAGGCAAGCTCGCGGTCCGGAAGAGTAATTCCGAACTGCGTGGCGGCGATGGCCATGCGCCTGAGAAACTCCGTGCCGATCTGGTGGCCGAGGCCACGCGAGCCGCAGTGGATCATCACGACGATGTCGCCGAGCTTCAAACCGAAGATACGCGCAACCGCCTCGTCGAACACCGCAGTCACTTCCTGGACCTCGAGGTAGTGGTTGCCGCTGCCGAGCGTGCCCATCTCGTCGCGCTGCCGCTTCTTCGCCTGCTGCGACACGTTGCCCGGCTCCGCCCCCCGCATCTGGCCATGCTCTTCGATACGCTCGAGGTCCTCTGGCACACCCCAACCGCGCTCCACCGCCCACTTCGCGCCGCCGGCAAGCATCGCGTCCATTTCAGCGGCGCCAAGATGAATGAGTCCCGTGCTGCCGACGCCGGCCGGAATGCGGTAGTAGAGCGCCTCCGCCAGCACTTTCTGGACCGCCAGAATGTCCGCACGCCTTAATCCGGTGTGGAGACATCGCACGCCGCAGGAAATATCGAAACCGACACCACCCGCCGACACGACGCCACCCGCGTCCGGATCGAATGCCGCTACTCCGCCGATCGGGAAACCATATCCCCAGTGTGCATCCGGCATCGCATAGGACGCCTTGACGATGCCCGGAAGCCTCGCGACATTGACAGCCTGCTCATAGACCTTGCTGTCCATGTCGCGAATCAGCGCTTCGCTCGCGTAAATGACCCCGGGTACACGCATCGTGCCCTGTGCGGGAATCTCCCACTCGTACTCGGAGCGCCGCGTGAAGAGCGAGAGATCCATGGTTCACACGTCCACCACGGTCTGTGCTACCCACTCGTCGCGTTCGTGCGCGACATGCAGCGCGGTGTAGGTTGCGCCCTTGATCTCGACCGCCGGGTGGTGGCGCGCCGGGTCGACGCGCTCGCCCCAGGCCCGCGCACTCAGCCTAGTGCCGTCGAGCTGCACGCTGAACCGACCGAAGAGCATTCTGCGGGTCGACATCTCATAAATCAGGCTGTTCAACCACTCGGCAAACAGCAGCTCGTGGTCGGGCGCCTCGCACTCGATGGCGACCGCTTCGCGCGCCTCGACGGTCTCGACGTCGGTGACGACAGCGGTCATGGCGAGCGCAGCCTGCTCGAACGCCTCTGCCTTCGTTGAACCGAAGCCGCGTACGCCCATGTCAGCTTCATGCGGAAAGTGTTCCCAGCGCGCCGTCATAGTGAGGTTTCCGATACAGATCCAGACCCTAGCATCCGACACGCAAACGACACCATCCGCAGTGCACGCAGCAGAAATGCCGCGCAGTCCCGCTGGGACCATACGTACATCTCCGGAGCACGAGACCGGGCGCGCAGCGCATTCTTGCTCAGGTTCCCGACGGAGCA
>Ga0316628_100000211_pt1 | contig 36434 bp, 31 predicted proteins | sample OWC_Aug_M2_C1_D5_FD_207648 | JGI IMG/M metagenome (GOLD analysis project Ga0316628, IMG submission 207648) | Wetland soil microbial communities from Old Woman Creek delta, Ohio, United States - OWC_Aug_M2_C1_D5_C | ecosystem: Environmental > Terrestrial > Soil > Wetlands | place: USA: Ohio...
CGATGGGAGCCACCATCGAGCAACAGCACGGATATGTGGAGGCGAAAGCGAACCGCCTGCGCGGCGCGAAAGTCTATCTCGATCTGCCGTCGGTCGGCGCGACGGAAAATCTCATGATGGCGGCGACCTTAGCCGAGGGCGTCACCGTGATCGAAAATGCGGCGAAGGAACCGGAGATTGAAGATCTGGCCTGTGCGCTGAACGCGATGGGAGCTAAAGTCCAAGGCGCCGGCACGGATATCGTCCGCATCGACGGCGTGGGTTCGCTTCGCGGCGTGCAGCACCGTGTGATTCCGGATCGCATTGAGGCGGCCAGCTTCGTGATCGCGGGAGCGCTCACCGATGGGGATGTGCGGGTCACCGGCGCCCGCCCGGCGCACCTCGACGCTTTTTTAATCAAACTGAAAGAAGCGGGAGTGAATATCGTTGCCGATGAGAACAGCGTGAGAGTTAAAGGGGGCAAAAAAGTCAAAAGCGTCGATGTCACGACGTTACCTTACCCGGGCTTTCCCACCGATCTGCAAGCGCAGATCATGGTATTGATGTCGGTGGCGGACGGTGTCAGCGTCATTACCGAAACCATTTTCGAAAATCGTTTCATGCACGCTTTGGAACTGAACCGCATGGGCGCGGATATTCGCTTGGAAGGCAACCGGGCTGTGATTCGCGGCGTCAAGGAACTATCCGGCGCTCCGGTCATGGCGACCGACTTACGCGCCAGTGTTTCTCTGGTGCTTGCGGGTCTGGTCGCTACCGGAAGCACAGAAGTAGCGCGCGTTTATCATCTGGACCGTGGCTACGAACACATCGAACGCAAGCTCTCGCAGCTCGGGGCAGCGATTCAAAGAGTTAAAGCTTGAGGAGCGCAGGCAGTTGTCAATGGAAATTAGGATCGTCAAGACCACTGACGCGGGTTACGCGCCGTTTCTGACCAAAATTCTGGCGCGGCGCGGCAATCGTGAAGGCGATATCGAACAGCGCGTCGCGGGGATCGTCAGCGCGGTGCGCCGGCAAGGCGATCGGGCCTTATTTCATTACACGAAGCTTTACGACGGCGTGCGGTTGAATCCGGCAAGCGTCGAGGTGAAGGAGAGCGAGATCCGGGATGCCCTCAAAAAAACGCCGGCTAAAGATCTCGCGACGCTGCGGCTTGCGGCAAAGAGAATCGTGGCCTTCCACCGGCGCCAGATCCAGAAGAGCTGGCAATATCGCGACCGGCTGGGGATCCTGCTCGGGCAAAGAATTGCGCCGTTGGAACGGGTTGGAGTTTATGTTCCCGGCGGCAAAGCCTGTTATCCTTCCACGGTGCTGATGAACGCGCTGCCGGCGAAAGTTGCCGGTGTGAAAGAGATCATTATGACCTCGCCGATCGGCCATGATGGCGCCATTATTCTCGCCGCCGCCAAAATTGCCGGCGTGGACCGGATTTTTCGTGTGGGTGGAGCGCAAGCGATCGCAGCGTTGGCGTTCGGCACGGCGACAATCCCCAAAGTTGACAAAATCGTCGGTCCAGGAAATATTTTTGTTGCGACGGCGAAGCGTCTCGTGTTTGGCGATGTCAACATCGATTCGATTGCAGGGCCGAGCGAGATTCTGCTGGTCGCCGACGCTACCGCCGATCCCAATCACGTCGCCGCCGATATGCTTTCCCAGGCCGAGCACGACGAGATGGCGGCGGCCTTGTGTGTCACGCCGTCTATGGCGGTGGCTAAAAAGGTACAGGCCGCATTGACGGTCAAACTGCGCGAGACCAAGCGCCAAGCGATCACGCTCAAAGCGTTGGATAAGTATGGCGCGATTATCGTCGCGCGCGGGTTCAAGGAATGTGTGGAGATCGCCAACGCGATTGCGCCCGAGCATGTCGAAGTGATTGCCAAAGATCCAATGAAGTGGGCGCGGGCGATTCGCCATGCGGGCGCCATTTTCGTCGGACCGTATTCGGCTCCACCGCTGGGCGATTATTTCGCCGGGCCGAACCATGTTCTGCCCACCGGTGGAAGCGCGCGGTTCTTTTCGCCGCTGGGGACCTACGACTTTCTCAAGCGCACCACCATCATCCAGGCGGAAAAAAGGGCGTTGCGGTCACTGGCTCCGCGCATCACGCACCTGGCGCGGCTGGAAGGGCTCGACGATCACGCGCGCGCCGTAGAAGCTCGCTTCGAATCATAAGGAGAGGCTATGGGAAGGACGGGGAAGACCGAGCGAAAAACGAAAGAGACCGAAATCAGCATCGTTTTGAATCTCGATGGCACCGGCAAAGCCGAGATTGAAACCGGCATGCCGTTCTTTGATCATATGCTCGATATCTTTACGCGCCACGGACTGTTCGACCTCAAGGTCAAGGCGAAGGGCGACATTGAGGTCGATTATCATCACACGGTGGAGGATGTCGGTCTGGCGCTCGGGCAGACGTTCAAAGAGGCGCTGGGAGACAAACAGGGCATTCGCCGTTTCGGCGACGCCAGCTGCCCGCTAGATGAAACCTTGGCCAAAGTGGTCGTCGATCTGAGCGGCCGGCCTTATCTTTCTTACAATGTTAGAATCCGGCCCGGCCGCGTCGGTGATTTCGATACCGATTTGCCGCATGAGTTCTTTCAGGCTTTCGCCAATCAATTAGGCATGAATTTGCACATCGACGTCATTCGCGGCGAAAACCCGCATCACATCATCGAGTCGTGCTTCAAAGCGTTCGCCCGCGCGATGGATATGGCGACACAGCTCGATCCGCGCATTCAGGGAGTCCTATCGACCAAGGGGAGCCTGTAGAAGAAGAATGGAGTGTTGGAATAATGGAGTATTGGAGTGTTGGGTTAACGCATCAATCCATCAATCCATCATTCCAGCGTTTTTTACGCTATGATCGCCATTATCGACTACGGTATGGGCAACTTGCGCAGCGTGCAGAAAGGCTTCGAGCGTGAAGGTTTTGCGGCCGAGGTGACGCGGGAGGCCGAAAAAATCGTCTCGGCGCGTGGCGTGGTTCTTCCGGGCGTCGGCGCGTTTCACGCCTGCATGGAGAATCTGACCCGTTTCGGACTGATCGAGCCCGTTCGTCAAGTCGTGCGCCAAAAACCGTTTCTGGGAATTTGCCTGGGATTTCAGCTGCTCTTTTCCGAAAGCGAGGAGTTCGGGAAACAGAAGGGATTGGATCTATTCGCGGGCAAAGTCGTTGGTTTTCATCCGAATCACGAGCTGAAAGTTCCGCATATGGGCTGGAACCGGATAGAGAAGAAAAAGGACTCGCCGTTCTTAGACGGACTTTGCAGCGGCGATTACGTTTACTTTGTCCACTCATTCTATGTTGTTCCGGAAGATTTTTCGCTGGTTGCCACCACCACCGATTACGGCGATTCTTTTGTCTCGAGTATCGCGACGGAAAAGCTCTTTGCCTGCCAGTTTCATCCGGAAAAGAGCCAAGAGCTGGGGCTGCGCATTCTTGCCAATTTTGGCCGCTTCGTCGCAGCCAATTGAGATTATGCTGATCATTCCCGCCATTGATATCAAAGACGGCCGCTGCGTCCGTTTGTTTCAAGGGGAGATGGACAAAGAAACGGTCTATTTCGACAAGCCGCTCGATGCGGCACGCCATTGGGCGCAACAGGGCGCGACCTTTATTCACATCGTCGATTTGAACGGAGCGGTGGAAGGCCGCCCGGTGCACACGCGCGAGGTCGCGATGATTTGCCAAGAAGCCGGCCTATCGGTCGAACTGGGGGGCGGTCTCAGAACGATCGAAGCCGTCGAAGTCGCGCTTCAACTGGGTGTTTCACGCGTAGTCATTGGCACCGCGGCCTACGACAACGCCGAATTTCTGCGCACGTCGTGCAAAAGGTTTCCACAAAAGATTGTCGTCGGGATCGATGCGCGCAACGGCAAGGTGGCAGTCAAAGGGTGGAAAGAGACGACATCAATGAACGCCGTCGATCTCGCCAAACGCTGCGAAGCCGACGGCGCCTCGCGCATCATCTACACCGACATCAGCCGCGACGGCACGCGCGAAGGTGTCAATGTCGAGGAGACCCGCAAAATCGCCCGCGCGGTGAAAATCCCCGTCATCGCCTCAGGCGGGGTCGCCACGCTGGACGACATCCGCGCGCTCAGGCCGCTGGAGATGGAAGGGGTGGAGGGCGTTATCGTCGGACGCGCGCTATACGCAGGGTCATTTACGCTTACAGATGCGGTATCCTTGGCCGCTTGAGCAGCGGCGCGCCGCTTCGAACCCTATTCGATGCACTAAGATCAGCTACGGCGCAGCGTTCGGGGCATCTGTCTTGAATTCTTTTGCCGGCTCAGATTGGGTTCCGTTTGTATTGTGCTCCGGTTCAACAGGTAATTGTTGCGTTTGAACGGTCGGTCAATTCATTTTCTAGGGACCTGCCGGCCGATTCTCCATAAGTAGATTATGTGCTGGTGCCTTCGTCCGCCTGCCACGATCTCGATTTTCGGGAGTTTCTCGGTCTTATCGGGTTCCCAGCCCTCAATGCCGAAATCGTGGGCGACGATGCGGGCGCCGGGTTTGAGCATCTTCTGAAAATTAGGTTTCATCGCTTCGTTAAACCACGGAAGCATGTAGAGCGTGACCACGGTTGCCGGCGAGATGTCGGTCTTGAGCGCGTCCTCCGCGCGAAATTCGACCAGGTGGCTAACGCCTTCGGCTTTGGCGTCTCGGCGGGCTTTTTCAAGCAGCAATTGATCCATTTCGATTCCCACCGCGCGCGCGCCAGATCTTTTCGCCGCGCGTATCACGATGCGCCCGTCGCCGCTGCCGAGATCATAGACCACATCGCCTTGCTTCACCTCAGCTAGGTCGAGCATGCGATCAATAACTTCGACGGGCGTCGGAACGAACGGAATTTCTTCGTTGGGGCCGACCTGCGCTCCGACATTGGTCAACCCGTTAACAAGTAATGCAATGAGTACGATTGTCAGCTTTTTAGCCATGGGCTGTTATTTTGTTCCGCTGGGGTCCGCGAGTTAAGAACTCCCTTCAGTGCAACGAAAACTACCTGATCGGGCAGTCGCCTGTCAATTCAAGCCCGGTGCGGGGAGCCGCCTTGACAAGGTGGGGGGCAGGGATTAGAGTTTAAATGCATTTTACTCTAGAACATTCCGAAACATTGGCCTAAAAGGGATCTATCTGCGCCGACACAGGACTAGACGAATAATACAGCTGTTCGTTGTTGGATAACGCACGCCTGGAAATCCGCTGCTGACTGTGGCGGGAACGATTTCCAGGCTTTTTTTCTCTCAATGAGGAACTCGAACATGGCCGGAGAAGAGGAGAAGCGACAAGGTAAAGGTTTTACGGTCCAAGATCGGCGCCGGTTTTCGTCGGATACCGGCGAGGCGCGCGAAGGCGCTCTCGATCCATCCGCTGCCGATGATCAGGAAAGAAAACAAACTGAGAGCTCCGCCAAAAGCGACAGACACGCGGAGCAAGAACCGCTTCCGGAAATAAATTTCTCAACTTTTGTCATCAGTTTGAGTACTCAGGCGCTCATGCATTTGGGCGAGATCGCCAATCCTTTAAGCGGAAATGAAGAAAGAGATGTTCCCCTCGCCAAACAAATGATTGATATCGTGGGCATGTTACAAGAAAAGACGCGCGGAAATTTGACCGGCGGCGAAGCCCAATTAATCGAGGAAATTCTTTTTGATTTGCGCATGAAATACGTCGAGGCAGTGAAAAAGAAGTAGGAGCATCCAATGAATTTGAAAAACCCCTGGGGTGGAAACTTCAGCTTAAAAGGCGTCGTTTTGGTGGCGCTGGTTTCCCTTGTTATCGGCCTTGGAATCAGCGGCAGTCTGGATTGGCTGGCTCCTAGCCGGGCGGTGAATCTGATCGGAGAAAGCAGCAATTCTGATTCCCGTGTCGGCGTTCAGCTGCCTGATTTCGTCGTGCTCGCCAAGAAAATAAAGCCCATTGTGGTGAATGTATCCACCACGCAAGTCAGTGAGGCGCAGGGCCCCCAGGAGTTTGGCAACCCCTTCGGTGAGGACGATCCATTCAATGATTTTTGGCGGCGTTTTTTTGGCGGCCCCGTTCCACGCGGGCCGCAGCGCCAGCGCAGCTTGGGTTCCGGTTTTATCATCGACGCCGACGGCTCGATCTTAACGAACAACCATGTGGTCGAGAACGCACAAAAGATCGTTGTCAAACTGGCTGATGACCAGGAATACGAAGCCAAAGTCATAGGTCGCGATCCGAAAACGGACATCGCGATCATCCGAATCAACGCGAAAACAAATCTCACTGCCGCAGCGTTGGGCGACTCTGACCGTCTGGAGGTGGGAGAATGGGTCGTGGCCATTGGTAATCCCTTCGGTTTGGACAGTACAGTCACTTCCGGCATCGTAAGCGCGAAAGGACGACACATTGGGCAAGGCCCGTACGATAACTTCATTCAAACCGATGCTTCAATCAATCCGGGCAATTCCGGCGGTCCATTGATCAATCTTAAAGGCGAGGTCATCGGTATAAACACCGCCATTTTCAGTCGCAGCGGCACCAATATCGGTATCGGTTTCGCGATTCCCATCAATCTGGTGAAGGAGCTGCTGCCGCAGTTGCGCGGCAAAGGCAAAGTGACACGTGGCTATTTAGGTGTTCTTATCCAAAAAGTCACGCCCGATATTGCCGAGAGTCTGGGCATGGACAAAGGTTACGGCGCTCTCGTCGCCAATGTCTCAAAAGACGGACCGGCCGAAAGAGCCGGCGTCAAAGTCGGCGATGTCATCGTCGAGTTTGACGGCAAGGAGATCAAAGATTCGGGTGATTTGCCGATCATCGTGGCGCGCACGTCGGTGGACAAAAAGGTTCGGATGAAAGTGTTGCGGGACAAAAAAGAAGTCGTCCTGACGGTCAGCGTCGGTGAGCTCAAGGAAGAGGAAGTTGCGGCGGCGGTGCCGGAAAAGGGTGAGCTTGGAATGACCGTTCAGCGGCTGACGCCGCAGATTGCTGAAAGCTTAGGACTTGAAAAGGCGGATGGTGTTGTCGTAACCGCGGTGGAACCGGGAAGCGCGGCAGATGAAGCGGGCATACGCCAGAGGGATGTTATCCTGGAAGTTGACAGAAAGCCGATTCGCAACCTGGATGAATATAGAAAGTCGATCGCCGGAATCCGCAAAGGCAAAGGTGTGCTGTTTCTGGTGCGTCGCGGGGAGAGCACGTTGTTTCTTGCCCTTAAACCGCAGCGTTGATCGTCGATTGTTCCTTCCCATTACCTTGGCATCCATCACGAGAGGGCCGGCTTTACACCAGCCGGCCCTCATTTTGTTGCTTTTGCGCCGGATCTGCGCAAATATAAAATGCATTTGGAGCCTTGGGTTTGAACAAGTCCAAATTTCGAATCTTTAGCATCTCACTGGTTGCCCTGCTTTTTGTCACCTCGAGCGGCCTCGTCTTCGGGGGCTGGTATCTCAAGCGCTTGGAGGAAACCGTCACCAGCAAATTTGAGGATCCGAAATGGCCTCTGCCAGGGAAGATCTATTCCGACAGTTATTTGCTCTATGTCGGGATCAATCTACGAATCGACGATTTCAAAGACAAGCTCAGACGGTTAGGCTATCGCGAGACGCAAACGGCGCCGAAAGCCCAGGGAGAATATCGTTACCGGCAAGCACCCGCTGTCCTGCAGATTTACCTGCACGATTTTGTTTATCCTGCGGAGGCTTTCAAAGGGTTCCCGGTGCGGATCGCATTCGAAGGTTCGGTCGTTAGCCGGATCGAAAATGACGCGACCGGAGAGGAAATGTTTTCCCTGGAGCTGGAGCCGGAGCTTGTGACCGGGCTCTATGACCGCACGTGGCAGGAGCGCAGGGTCGTGAAACTAGCCGAAGTTCCGCCGTTGGTGGTCAAAGCAATATTGGCAATCGAGGATGAGCGCTTCTATCAGCACCACGGCATCGACCCGGTATCGGTGTTGCGCGCCCTATGGGTTAATATCCGGAGCGGCGGAGTGGTTCAGGGGGGAAGCACGCTGACGCAGCAGCTGATGAAGAATTTTTTTCTGGGCGACGAGCGCACGCTGAAGCGCAAGATTAAGGAAGCGCTGATGGCGCTCATTGCCGAACGAAAATACACCAAAGCCGAAATACTGGAAAACTATCTGAACGAGATCTATCTTGGCCAGCGCGGGTCTCAGGGAATCTACGGAGTCTGGGAAGCCGCGCAATTTTATTTTTCTAAACCGTTGAATGAACTCACGGTGGGAGAGACGGCGCTCTTGGCGGGTTTGATTCGGGCGCCCAATCGGCTTTCTCCGTATCGCAGCGTTGACGCGGCCGTGAAGCGCAGGAATGTCGTCCTGGCTAAACTGGTCGAGGACAAAATCATAACGACGCGGCAATACGAAGCGGGCCTGCGGGAAAAGCTGCTGCGCCGCGAGTTGATCAAAGTGACCAACGATGCGCCTTTTTACGTCGATTTCCTCCGTCGTGAACTGTCGGAGAATTATTCCAATACGGTGCTCACCGCCGAAGGGCTGAGGATTTTTACCAGTCTGGATTTGCAGCTGCAGAGGATCGCCGAGCGAACGCTTTCCGAGGGGCTTAAAAAATTGGAGGAAAGCTACCCTAATCTGCGGCGCAAAGGGGAGGATGACAGTCTCGAGGGAGCCATCGTCGTGCTGCGCCCGCAGACGGGCGAAATTAAAGCCATGGTCGGTGGGCGTAGCTATCAGATGTCGCAGTTCAATCGCGTCTTCCAAGCCAAACGTCAACCCGGCTCGGTTTTTAAGCCGTTTGTTTATTTGGCGGCTCTGATGTCCGGCGCAGAAGGGGGCAAGAAATTCACGCCGGTGACTATGCTGGATGATTCGCCTTTTGTTTGGGACTACGACGGACAAGAATGGCAGCCAGGCAACTATAACGACGAATATTTTGGCACGGTGACGCTTCGCCGCGCATTGGAGAAATCTCTGAATTCGGCAACCGCGCGCGTGGCGCGAGATGTGGGAATTGCCCGCGTCCGCGACATCGCCCACCGCCTGGGGATCCAGAGTTCTCTTCCCGCTGTGCCGTCGTTGGCGCTTGGCGCTGCGGAAGTGACCCCACTGGAAGTCGCAGTCGCTTTTTCTACGCTGGCGAACAATGGCGTGCGTACTCGTCCCTTGACCGTAAAGCAGGTGATGGATGCCAACGGCCACATGCTGGAAAAGCGCGATATTAGAATTGAAAAGGTGATATCTCCGCAAATGGCCTTTATGATGAACAATCTGCTCAAGGGAGTCCTCGATCGCGGCACCGGTGAATACGCACGGCGCTGGGGGTTTACGCGGCCCGCGGCCGGTAAAACCGGAACCACCAATGATTACAAAGACGCTTGGTTCGTCGGCTACACGCCGGATTTGCTGGCGGTGGTGTGGGTCGGCTTCGACAATCAAACGAAGCTCGGTCTTTCGGGGGCGCAGGCGGCGCTGCCGATCTGGACGGAATTCATGAAGCGCGCTACGGCCGGCACGCCGGTTACCGACTTTGTGCCCCCGCCCGGGATTAAAATCGTTGACATCGATCCCCTAAGCGGTCAACTCGCCACGGCCAATTGTCCCACGGTCGTACACGAGGCCTTCATCGAGGGCGACGAGCCCACGGTGACATGTCCGCTCCATCCGGGATCGTCATTGCAGGTCTCGAAATCTGAATGAACCCACTTTCGCTGCCATGAATTTCGCTTCGACATGCAACTTCTTCATCGTTGGCCTTGCGGCCGGTATGATGATCATCTTTACGCAAAGCTGTGCGCCGCGTCCGCCTTATCGCCCGCCGGCACCGCCTCCGGCCAGCGCTCTCCCGGTCACCAAACCGCCGTCGCCCGTTTCGCCTCCTCCCGTACAGGAAACCGTGAGGAAGTCACTGCCTCAGGAACCGAAGATCAAGGAGCAGGATGTAAGGAGCAAGCCATTGCCCCCGTCGGTGGCCTCGAAGGAAGTCCCCAAAGAGCCTGACCTGCCTACCGAGCCGGCGGCGCCGCCGCTGCCGGATGACAGCTCGCTGCTGGCCAAAATCACTCCGGGAACCAGCCCGCAACGCGCGGCTTCTCTTCGGCTCACCGAGGAAGGGCGTAAGCTCTTGGATGCCGGCGATCCGGGGAAGGCGTTAACGCGACTGGAAAAAACCATTGTTATCGATTCGACCAATCCCTACGGCTATTTTTACCTGGCGAAAGCGCAATACCGGTTGGGGCAATATAAACAGTCGCTCAACTTTCTCGATGTGGCGGAATCCCGTTTAAGCGCGGAACCTTTTTGGCTCGCCGAAGTCCAGGCCTTGCGCGGTGAAAATTATCGCGCCCTAGGAATGGCGCAAAAGGCAGAGGCCAGTTACGCGCAAGCGTTGCGCCTGAATTCCGGCAACCGAACCGCGCTGGAGGCTCTGTCTCGCCTGCACGAAAGTCAGCCCGTCGCGCGCTGAGCATGGGGTTCCCATGTTGGTTCTAGGGGTTGAAACTTCCTGTGATGATACCGCCGCCGCCGTGCTCCGCGACGGGATCACGATGTTGGCGAACGTGGTCTCGTCACAAGATCAAATTCACGGCCCCTATGGCGGCGTGGTGCCGGAACTGGCGTCGCGGCAGCACATCAAGAATATTCTGCCGATCATTGATCGAGCTTTGCAAACGGCCGGCGTCGGGCTGCAAGATATCAACGGTATTGCGGTGACCTACGGACCGGGTCTAGTGGGTTCCTTGCTGGTCGGACTATCGCTAGCCAAAGGCATGGCGTTTCGCTGGGGGCTTCCCTTTGTCGGTGTCAACCACTTGGAAGCTCACCTGTTGGCCATTCATTTGGAGCACGAAGTTTCCTTTCCCTACGTAGCGCTACTCGCTTCGGGCGGCCACACGTTGCTTTATCTGGTGAGAGATGTCGGCTGCTATGTCCATCTCGGCGGAACGCGCGACGATGCAGCAGGCGAAGCCTATGATAAAGTGGCTAAGATGATGGGCCTTGGCTATCCCGGCGGTCGGGCAATCGACGATTTAGCGAAAGCGGGAGACCGCAGAGCGGTCCGCTTCCCTCGCGCTCACATCAAGAAGGGCTCATATGAGTTCAGTTTTAGCGGTATCAAGACGGCGGTTTGGCATTATTTAAAGAGCCAGGATGACCGACAATGGCGCAACCAGGTTGCTGATATCGCCGCGAGCTTCCAAGAAGCCGTGGTCGACATGCTGGTGTATCCGACCATCAAAGCGACTGTTGCGCATGGGGTGAAACGAATTGTCCTTGCCGGTGGGGTAGCGGCCAATAGCCGTTTGCGTGCAAAGCTCAAAGAACGAGCCGATGAAGAAGGGCTGGAGGTTTTTTCCCCCGCGCCGAAATTTTGCACCGACAATGCCGCGATGATCGCGCTGACCGGATATCAGTGGCTGAAGCGCGGAAGACGCGACGAATTTTGCCTCAATGCCGACGCCGATCTGACCTTATAATAAGCCAATTTCGAGACAAAGTTTCAGGCGGTTATGGCGAGCCTTTATGAAGAAGTACGGAGCGCGCTTGGTGGCTCGGGGTTCAGGCCCAAAAAACGCCTCGGCCAAAATTTTTTGATTCACGAGCGCGTGATCGAGTCGATCGTGCGCCTTCTCAAGCCTTCGGCATCGGATGAAGTCATGGAAATCGGTCCGGGGCTGGGCTTTTTGACGCGCCGGCTCGTCGAGACTGTTGCCAAAGTATGGGCCATTGAGATCGATCCTTTCCTGGTCGCATGGCTCAGGCAGGCATCCCTGGGTAGCCATCCGGGAGTGCAGCTGATTCAGGGTGATATTCTCAAGATTTGCCTGGATGATCTGCTTCCCCAGCGCAAAATTAAGTTGGTTGCCAATCTGCCCTACAGCATCTCGACCGAGGCGCTTTTCCGGATCTTCGATGCGCATGAGCATTTCTCGTTATTGGTGTTGATGGTGCAAAAGGAAGTCGCGGAGCGGATTGCCGGCCAGCCTGGAAGCAAGTCTTACGGCACGCTTTCGGTGTGGAGCCAAGTGCACGGGCGGGTCGTGCAAAAGGTCCAAGTATCGCCCGAAGCCTTTTTCCCGCGGCCCAAAGTACGCTCAACGGTTCTCAGCATGGAACTCTTCCCGGAACCGCTCGTTACCAACGCAGAATTGCCGCACCTGCGCGGTCTCGTGCGCGCCGCCTTCGGCCAGCGGCGGAAAACTTTAGCCAACGCCTTGGTTATGTGGTTAAAGCGCGGGCGTGATGAAATTGAAGAGGTTCTTTGCGCTGAGGAGATCGAACCGAAGCAGCGTGGGGAAACGCTGAGCGTTCTCCGTTTCATCAGTCTCGCGCGGGCGCTGGAACGACGCCATTTGCTGCCGCCTCGAATCTGAGAGCTAAACAATGCCGGAGCTGCCCGAGGTCGAAACCGTTTGCCGCAGTTTGCGCCCTCATATCGTGGGACGAAAAATCAGACACATTGAAGTCATCGAGCCGCGGCTGCGCGCGCGCGTTGACGAAGGCGCCCTGGCGCAAGTCGTCGGCAGGACTATTGTCGCGATTGGGCGCAAAGGCAAATACATTCTCATTCGACTCGACGAGGGCTGGGTTTGGGTATTTCATCTGGGCATGTCCGGAAAGTTAATCTGTGTCGCTCCTAAGAGTGCGCGCCGAAAACACGACCACATCGTTGTGCATTTAAACCGCGGTAGCGAGTTTCGCTATCACGATCCACGGCGCTTCGGTCTTTCGTTGGTAACAACCGCTCAAGATCTGAAAGATCTCGCGCCATTGCGTCATTTGGGTGTCGATCCATTGGATGGCGATCTGACCGGTGATTACCTATTTCGCTATACGCGCGCTTCGCAGCGACGCATCCGGGATTTGCTGCTCGATCAGCATATTATCGCCGGACTGGGTAACATTTACGCCAACGAGGTGCTGTTTCTGACCGGGGTCAAACCCACCGCCCGGTCGCACCGTCTGACACGCAACCAAGTGCGCTTGATGGCTCGAACGATTCCCCAGCTGCTCAGAGAAGCGATCCGCTGGTGCGGCACTTCGTTTTCCGACTACCGCGACGCGGACGACAAGCGCGGGGCTTTTCAGGACCATTTGCGCGTTTACGATCGCCAAGGCGAAGCTTGCCGGGTTTGCTCAAGCACGATCAAACGCGTGGCGCTCGGTAACCGCAGCGCCTATTACTGTCCCTCGTGCCAGAAGTAACCGGATTACTCTGTTCGGCGTAAGCCCTCTCGCCTTCAACAACCGGGGCGACAGCACCCGACTATTTCGAATCTTTGTTGGATGTGTCAACCGCGCCATCCTGTCGGCGGATGACGTTCATGGCGAGCGAGATCATCGATCCGACATCGCTAAGAGTTGCCGGCAAAATCATCGTGTTTCCGGTTTGAGCGAGTTTGCCGAACTGAGTCAGATAGTTATCTGCGACCCGGAGTTGCACCGCCTCGAACCCGCCGGGCTGCTGGATTGAGTCCGCGACTTTGCGGATGCCGTTAGCCGTTGCCTCAGCGATGGCCAAGATTGCCGCGGCCTGACCTTCGGCCTCGTTTATCTGCTGCTGCTTCTTTCCCTCGGACGCTTTGATCGCCTGTTGCTTTTCGCCCTCCGCGCTATTGATCGCCGCGTCTCTCTGCCCTTCGGAAGTTAGAATCAGCGCGCGCTTCTCGCGTTCCGCGCGCATTTGCTTTTCCATAGCGGCGAGAATGTCCTGTGGGGGCGTGATGTTTTTTATCTCGTAACGCATGACTTTAATGCCCCACGGCTCGGAGGCCTTGTCCAGCTCGCTGACCACCTGGGTATTGATGTTTGTCCGTTCTTCAAAGGTTCGATCCAACTCGATTTTCCCAAGTTCGCTGCGCAGCGTCGTCTGGGCGAGCTGGGTAATGCCGAAAATATAATCACCAATGCCGTATGAAGCCCGCTCCGGGTTAAGAACTTTGAGGTAAAGCACGCCATCGACGGAGACCTGAACGTTATCCCTCGTGATGCATACCTGCGGCGGGATATCGATGGCTTGCTCCTTTAGCGAATGCTTGTAGCGCACCACGTCGAGGAAAGGGAAGAGGATGTGAAATCCGGCGCCGAGAGTGCCACTATATTTCCCCAGCCGCTCCACGACATAAGCGCTCTGTTGCGGCACAACCACGGCAGTCTTGGCGACAATGACGATAATGACAAACGCTAAGACGATGACGACGATAAATCCACCCATGGCAGTCTCCATTTCAGATTGGCCCGCTACGGACAAAGAGGGTAAGACCTTCGATGCGTTCAACGCGGCAGCGCTCGCCCCGGGCCACGGGCTTATCCCCGATGTTGCGCACGTTCCATGACGTGCCGCGCATTTCGGCTTTGCCGGTTCCGTTGCTGGGAATTTCGTCCATCATCACAGCGGTCTCTCCCACCATGCTATCGATAATGTACGGGGTTTCTCCTCGGGTCACTTGAAGCAGCCGTTCGCGAAACAGCCAGAGCGTGACCACGGAAACGACCGAAAATAGAACAAACTGAAACCAGGCAGGACCCGCGACATCGAAACCGGCGAGGCAGCCCACGACGAGGGCGCCGATTCCGAAAAAGAGAATATAGAAGCCTCCCGGGGTGATTAGCTCCCCCAATAGCAGCGCAAGGCCAAGCACGATCCAAATCCACCATTCCATAATGATTGCCACGTTGTGCCGCCGAAGGTACCCGAGCGTGGGGATATTTTCAAGGCTAGATTAGAACTGCACGGATAGCGCCCGCTAGTCCTCAAAAAGCGCACCGCTAGCCCCCGGATTATTTATGCGTGAGAGCGAGAGGTGAGCCCTCCAGAGCGAGGCAATGGGTCTGTGCATTTCACATAGAGCATGGAGCCTTTAGAAGCAATGCCGACTTGCTCTTAGCGCTTTGCCATTTGTGCTTTGCTATTTCGGGCTCGCCCCTTGATTGCCGCAGCGTCATAGTTTCTCCGCTGACGCCAATAATGCCGGCTAGACACCTGACCCGATAAGTCGGATGAAATCACCGAAAACCTGACTGCTTAGGTTTTCAAGTCGCCCGATGTGCCGCCTGGTGTCGGCACGGATCGTCTTCGGATCGATGTTTCCGTGCAGACCCGCAATTTCTTCGCGATTCTGAGGCACCTCCAACCAGGTATCGATCATTTTGCTGTCGACTTCGATATGGAACTGCAACGCATAGGCGTTGCGCCCATATCGAAACGCCTGATTGGCGCACAGCGGCGAAAAAGCGAGGTGGACGGCTCCGTTGGGAAGATCAAAAGTGTCGCCATGCCATTGGAAAACTTTCTCCGTCGCGTTCAAATGGCGAAGCAACGGGTCGTTTTCGGCGTCAGCGGTCGGCGTGAGATCGTACCAGCCGATCTCCTTTATGCCGCTGGGATAAACCCGCGCGCCCAGTGCGTTCGCAATGAGCTGCGATCCTAAACAAATTCCCAAGAGCGGCAGGTCTTGCTTGACCGCGGTCTCGATCAGCGCTGTTTCCGCGGCTAAAGACGGGTACTTGTCGGCCTCATAGACGCCCATGGGGCCGCCCAAGACGATCAGAGCATTAAAGCCCTCCAGATTGGCCGGCGCGGCGTCCGCGCGCCAAAACTTCACCGTATGGATTTCACAACCCGCCCCCCGCAGCAAGAAATTCAAAGTGCCCAGCTCTTCGTGCGGGACGTGCTGAAAGACTAAAACCTTTTTCATCATCGTTGCGAATTTCCGAACCGCATCTAGAGACTAGATTATAATCAAAGGCGAGCGTAATTTGAAATATCCGCAAATCGATCCGTTAGCATCTCCGGTAGCTCACCGATCTTAAAGGTGAAGGACTAGTTGTGAAAGCCTGCCAGTGATAATAATTAAACCAGAGTCGAAAGCAGGATTATGAAGAACCATGAAATCAATGCCGCATGGGATTATCATAACGGCACCAAGCATTCCTACCAGAGCATCCGGACGAATCCGCACTCTCTGGACTGGGAGAACCAGCCGATTCCCTTTAAAATTTACTCCAAGCTGGAGCCTATTCCTCTGCACCAGCAGCTGTCTTCTTCAGGAATGGCGGCGATCGCGGCGGTTGAAAATTTTAGTCAAAATCGTGTGATCCCGACGAGTCAAAGCCTGGCGGAAATTCTGTTTCTTAGTGCCGGGATTACCAAGCGCAGGCCTTATCCAGGAGGCGAGATGCTCTTTCGCGCCGCCGCTTGCACGGGCGCGCTCTATCACATCGACCTCTATCTTGTTTGCGGCGATCTCGACCATATCGAAGCGGGAGTTTATCATTTCGCTCCGCATGACTTTGCGCTACGCAGGATGCGGCGGGGAGACTACCGGGGTGTGCTCGCGCGCGCGACCGGCGAAGAGGCGTCCATTGCGCGCGCGCCGTGCACGCTTATTTGCGCTTCCACTTACTGGCGGAATGCTTGGAAATACCAAGCGCGTACTTATCGCCACTGTTACTGGGATAACGGCACGATTCTCGCCAACCTTCTGGGGGCGGCTACCTCACGTCATGTACCGGCAAAAATTGTTGTCGGATTCGTCGATGCGGAGGTAAACCAACTTCTGGGCCTGGACCCCCAACGGGAGGCAGCACTTTCCTTGGTCGCTTTAGGCCGGGCTTCGGCGGGCCCCGTTGGAACGCCGCCACAAAGCGAGGCGCTGAGCCTGGAAACCGTTCCGTTATCGAAGGAAGAGATCGATTACCCTGCGATCACCGCGATGCACGAGGCTTCTTCTCTACAGGACGAGCAGGAGGTTAGAGCCTGGCGCAAGGAGCAAAAGGCACAAGGCGAAACGATAGAGGAGGAAGGGGAGCAAGAAAAACGAGTGTTTTCTCTTCAGCCGTTGAAAGAGAGCGAGATACCGCAGGAGTCGATCGAAGCGACTATCATGAGGCGCGGTTCGACCCGAGAATTCGCCCGCGATTCGATCAGCTTCACTGAGCTCTCCACGATACTCGACCGGGCCACACGCGGACTGCCGGTGGACTTTCTAAATCCGGCGGCTCCGCCGCTCAATGATGTCTATCTCATCGTTCATGCGGTTGATGATCTTCCAGCGGGCGCTTATTATTTTCGCCGCCAGGAGCGCTCTCTTGAATTGCTCAAGGAAGGCAATTTTCGCCGCGAGGCGGGATATCTCGGCTTGGGGCAGGAGATTCCGGCGGATTGCAGTGTGAATGTTTACTTCTTGACAGACCTCAGTCGTGTTTTGGCGCGCTTCGGCAACCGCGGCTATCGCGCGGCGCAACTCGAGGCCGGCATCATGGGCGGAAAACTTTACCTTGCCGCCTATGCTTTGCGGCTGGGCGCTTCAGGGCTCACCTTCTTCGACGACGACGTCACAAAGTTTTTCTCGCCCCATGCCGCGGGCAAAAGCGTTATGTTTTTAGTCGCTATAGGCAAGTCGGTCAAAAAAAGCGCGTAGTCGTTAAAGGGTTCCCGCGCAATCCATCCCGGAACTCGCCTCACTGCCAGCGGCAATCGACCCGGGCATGCTGGAAAGAGAAAGCAATCTCGTCTACTCTACAGGAACCATTTTGACGTAAGCGCGAATCTCCGCTTGTTCACGGCGGCATACGCCGTAGCGCTGTTGCGGGAAGCGCATTGCGGCCCAGTTGGAACTATGACGTATATAGCGACGCACGGGAAAGGACTTCGCGAGGTGAGTTATGGCACAGACAGCGACGCTGCTAATGGCATGCCAGGATCAAAAAGGCTTGGTTTACAAGATTTCGGATTTTGTTTTTCACCACAATGGCAATATTCTTCATGCCGATCAACATATTGATTTCAAGTCCGGTCGGTTTTTTTCACGCGTCGAGTGGGATCTCGAAGGATGCGGTTTTTCCAAGGAACAGATTAAGCAAGCTTTTAAACCGCTCGCCGACTCGTTGGGGATGGACTGGAATTTACGGTTTTCCGACGAGCGCCCGCGGGTCGCGCTTTTCGTCTCCAAGCTTGATCATTGCCTGACGGATCTGCTGCACCGGCATAGTTTGAGCGAGTTGGCGGCCGACTTCGTTGTTATTGTGAGCAATCACGAAAACATGCGTTCCGTCGCCGAGCGCTACCAGATTCCTTATCATGTGTTTCCGATCACGCGGGACACCAAGCGGGCGCAGGAAGCGAAGGAATTGGAATTATTGGCAGCGTTAAAGACCGATTTGGTCGTGCTTGCCCGTTATATGCAAATCCTTTCCGACGAATTCGTTTCACATTATCCCAATCGAATTATCAATATTCATCATTCTTTCCTGCCGGCCTTCATCGGAGCCAATCCATACGCCCAGGCCCATGAACGGGGGGTGAAACTAATCGGCGCCACGAGCCATTACGTGACGCCGGTTTTAGATGAAGGGCCGATCATCGAACAGGATGTGGTTCGTATCAGCCATCGCGATACCGTGGAGGATCTGGTGCGCAAAGGGCGCGATATCGAGCGCGTCGTCTTTGCGCGCGCGGTGCGCCTCCATTTGGAGCGGAGAGTTTTGCCCTACGGAAACAAGACCGTGGTCTTTGATTGAGACCTTGTTCCCTCCGGGTTGCCAGCCCACCGGTTTAGTCGAAAGTCGCAAGTTTCACTCCGAAGTCATCGCGCCGCGAGGTTGAAGAACCCTGATCTCCAAAGACGAAGGCAGCGCGTCTTTGCTCACCACCAGCGTATCGGTCTTTAGAATCTGAGTCTTGAGACCCGCGGCAAACTGTCTCACCAGATAAGGGTTGTCACGGTGATGCATCGGAATGGCAATCTTGACCTTCAATTGACCTAAGACTTCTCTGGCCAGGTCAGGCCCCATGGTGCGATAACCGCCAATCGGCGTCAGAGCGATATCCACCTTGCCGAACGCCTTGATCTGCTGATCATTCAGCTTTTGGCTCAGATCCCCGAGGTGAGCGATGCACAGCGTGCCCAAGTCGAAAACAAAGGCAGATCCTTTGATGCCTTCGAGACTCTCAGCGTTTTGATGAATCGGCACATTATAGATGAATGTGTCCTTAAAGCTCATGCTGATCTTATTCCAGTCGGCGCCGTAGTTCTTGAGCCCGCGCAGAATCAGCGGCTTGCCCAGAACGATTTCGACCGCGTTGTGGTTGTACATCTCTTTGCCCACGGTAACAGCGTCGGCGGTAACGTTTGGATTCGGATACCATCCCGGTCCCAAAGGATCGGTGACGATGCGGGTGCCCTTGCGGGTCGTGATTAGAAAAAAGCTGTGGCCGAAGTATTGAATGGTTGCATCCACATCCGCCGCATAGGCAACGGAAGCGAACCCCCGCGCCACCTCAGGGTCACGGCACGAGGAGTGGGCGGGACGGTTAAAGGTGAGCAATGAGACGATGAAAATGGCCGAACTCAGGATAAACCGTAGAGTCCTGTTTTGATGAAAGCGCTTCATAACGCTCACGAGCACGACGGCGTACACGGATTCTCACAACGCCTGGCATCCATGAACACCAGGCTATTGGATTGAAAAAGAAAAAACAATCACCAATTTCGTTGCAGAGACGTTGTTGCGAGTTGAACCCGGATTCCGCAGTTGAAGGTCCAGTGTCGGCCGAGCAGGGTGTGAGGCTGGAGTAGCGAAGGCACCAAGTCCTAGCGGTTCAAAGTCTTTTTTGTTGCTTGGCAATACGTTGCAGGCAGGTCACGGATACCACTCAGGGCACCGGTGGTCTCTAAACCCCTTAGAGGCAGAAGCTAAATGTCTTCGCTACGGAATGCTCGCACCTTGCTCTCTGCGGCAACTTCTAGCTGCGGAATTGGGGTTGAATGTGTTTGCCAAAACCGCACCCCTTTGACAATTCCAAGCCGGCGCCGGGTGCGGAGTTGATCGCTGGTGCTGTCTACAATTCTCTACACTGCCTAACCTGGATTATTCACGCATGAAAGCGATCGAGAGGCGAGCCCTCCAAAGCGAGGCAATGGGCCTGTGCCTTGGAGCGGCCTGCAAACTGAGTTTGTGGAGCGAACGCCTGAGAAAAAGGCAACCCCAAGCCGAGCACCAAAAACAGCATTGAACCTGTTCGCCTCCGTGCCTCGCTCTTCCAGGCTCCCCGCTCGATCGACAGAGTGTCATGGTGTCTCATCTAAGCGTGAATAATGCGGGCTATGAATCCGCGTGTGACCGCAAGAATTGCTGCCACCCCGACCGTGAGGGCACGACTTTTTCTTGCAGCTTGCGTTTTTCATTTTCGCCAAGCGGAGTGAATTTGATTGCGGCTTGAAGGTTTTGCTCCAGCGGCGCCATCTGCTCGCAGCCGATGACGACGCACGCGACGGGTTGGCTGAGATTAAACTGCAGGAGTTCGGCGGGGGACGCGCGGCCGGCGCCGGTGCCGATGAGCCTGCCTTGGCCCATGACTTTCATCGAGAGAACGCCCATATTTTTCTGCAACGCTACCGGCAAGGCGGATTGCTCAAAGGCGGGGATCGGCTCCATTTTGCGAGCGGCGATCGGGTTGGCTGATTGCGCGGCATTGAGCGCCATTAAGACCGTGTCGAAGTCATAGCGGCGCAGCGCTTCCGCCATGGCGGCGCCGTCGTTGTGCCCGGTGATGCCGATGAAACGCGTAACTTTCTGGCTCTTCAATTGCTGTACGGCCGCCAGAACGCCGTTCGAGCTGCCTATTCGCTCGAGGTCATAAAGATCACTTAGGCTATGGATCTGAACCAAGTCGAGATAGTCGGTCTGCAAGAATTTCAGGCTCTGCTCTACGGAACGGAGCGCCCCGTCGCGGTCTCTGGGATCGATCTTGGTGGCGAGAAAGATTTCTTTGCGCCGCTTTTTGGAAAATTCGCCGAGCCGCTTCTCGCTCAATCGCTCCAGCGGCCGCCTGGTGTACGAGCCCGCTGTATCGAAATAGTTGATGCCGAGCGTGAAGGCCCGCTCCAACAGTGCTTGCGCGGCGTTCTCGTCCTGGATGGAACAGAACCGCGTGCCGGAGCCGAAGCCGATGCAGGAGACCATCTCGCCGGTCTTACCCAAGCGGCGTTTGGGCAAGGCAGCGGGGATTGCGGCTAGAGCTTTTTCCGTGGACCCTAATATTACAGCGGCCGTGGTGGTTTTCAGAAACTCACGACGAGACCAGCGCGATTTCATAGCGGCTTCTCTGTTCTCCGGGCGTGATCAAGAAGGTCTTGTCGTTACCGTAGAAGGTCGGACGGGCTCGCCGAGTAATTTCCGTTTCCATGCCGAGATGAGGGGCCAGAAGAAGATGATTACTGCCGCCACCATAATGGGCAATGCCAGCGGAGGTTGGAAGAAGATCAACGGATTGCCTTGCCCCATGATGAGAGCCTGGCGCATGGCTTGTTCCGCCATATCACCCAGGACCAATGCCAGCACCATGGGCGCGAGAGGATAGTTGAGTTTCTTGAACAAATACCCCAGGACCCCGAAGATCATCATGTAATAGACGTCGATCATCCTGTTGTTCACCGCATAGGCGCCAATGGCGCATACGTAAACAATGATGGGCATGATGATGGCGAACCTGATCTCCAGAACGGCCGCGAAGATGGGAGCAAAGGCAAGAACGAGAAAAAAGCCGAGGAAGTTACCCACCCAGCAACTCGCGATGAGCCCCCAGACAAAATCGGCGTGCTCTTTAAAGAGCATCGGCCCGGGTTGAAGGCCAAAGATCATCAGCCCGCCCATGATCACCGCCATGGTCGGTGATCCCGGAATTCCCAGGGTGATCATCGGGAGAGTTGCCGAGGTTCCGGCACCATGAGCCGCAGCCTCCGGTGCGATAAGTCCCGCCGGCGCCCCTTTCCCGAATTCATCCTTGTTAGCGTAGGACTGTTTACAAAAACCATAGGCCATAAAGGAAGCCGGCGTTGCTCCTCCGGGCTTGAGTCCCATCCAGCATCCGATGAGCGACCCCATGATAAGGGCCTTCGGATAGCGCATGATCTCTTGCAGCCCTTCTCGGAGGTCTTTCAGGCCGACCCTGGCCTTAATCCCCTCTATGTTCAGGCCTTCTTCGACGGTGAGGAATATCTCACCCAGTCCAAAGAGACCAATGACAGCCACGATAAAGTTGAAACCGCCCATGAGGTCGACTGACCCAAAGGTCATGCGCAGCTGTCCGCTTACAATATCCATCCCCACAGCCGCAAGAATGAAACCGAACAGGATGGCCGCCACGGTCTTGAGAGGGGATGTGCCGCCCAAGCCTACAAAGGCGCTAAAGGTGAGCATCATGACCGCGAAAATCTCTGCCGGGCCGAACTTTAAGGCGAACTCCGCTATGATGGGGGCGAAAAAGGTAAGCATGATGACGCCGACAACAGCCCCGACTCCATGGGCCAGGAAAGAGATCACGAGGGCCTTACCGGCCTTTCCCGCTTTTGCCATGGGATAACCATCGAAGGTGGTTGCCACTGACCATGGTTCGCCGGGTATGTTAAAGAGAATCGACGTGATGCTTCCCCCGTAGAGCGCGCCCCAATAGATGCTCGACAAGAGAATCACCCCCGTAGTGGCGGGCATCGTGATCACCACGGGGATGAGGATGGCCACGCCATTAGCTCCCCCCAAGCCGGGCAATACTCCGACAATGATTCCAAGAACAAGTCCGACGACGGCGATCATGATATTGTAGGATTGCAGCGCGATACCAAGACCCATCATCAGATTTTGAAAGTCTCCCGCCATGTGCTTTCTTTCCGTGTACAGCTTCGCTCTGTTAGAAGGGGATCAGTTTTGCCCCCCATAGCCCCTGAGGCAATGGCACGAGAAACAGCTTGTCAAAAGCAATATAAAGCGACATCGGCACGAGGAGACTCACAAGTATCGTAGTAACCCACCCGATCTTTCCCACGGCACGCATATAGAACGCCAGGTACAGGCCCGCGGCGATGTGGAGTCCGACAAATTCCGAGATCACGATCATTGCCGTTGCCGGGATCAAGACCCAGAGGATCGGAGTTAACGCCCCTTGCGGCATGAGACGTTGCCCCGCTGCCCCTTTCTTATACTCCTTGAGAACATTTATGAGGACCAGTAGAGAGCATACGATCGTCCCTGCTCCTAGATAGAACGGAAAGAATCCGGATTCGGGACCGCTCATTCCCCATCCGAAACCAAGCCTGACGGAATCCACGAGAGCAATAATTCCGACGACGATTAATAGGAAGGCAACAAATATTTCAGCTTTTCGCATCCAATCTCCCTTGTAACCGTGTCTATGCTATGCAACTCTCGTGAAGGATTACTTCTTGATCAACCCTCCTTTGGTCATGAGGTCCTTATGGAGTTGTTCTGTCAGCTCGAGCCATTTGACGTACTCAGCGCCGCTGAGAAAGGCCCGCTTGAGTCCTCCGTCATCAGTAAATTTTTTCCACTCAGGAGTTTCGGTGACCTTCTTCATCACATTGACGTACCAATCCTGGACATCCTTGGGGATCCCCGGAGCGGCAAATATCCCCCGCAGCATCAGATAGTGGATGTCTTTACCGAGGGCTTCTTTGACCGTAGGGATGGTTTTCCAATCAGGCAGGTTAAGGCGCTCGGTATCAAAAATGGCCAGCGGCCTCACTCTTCCCGCCTTCCAGTGGCTCACAGCCTCAATGGGGTTGTTGACGGTGGAATCCACATGCTTTCCGACCAGCTCCACGGCCACATCGCCCCCTCCCTTGAACGGCACATAGATGAACTTGAGGCCCAAGGCCTGTTCTAATTGCACGGTAATAATCTGATCTTCCTGGGCGCTTCCCGTTCCCGCCATCTTGAAAGTGCCGGGAGATTTTTTAACCGCGTCGATATACTCTTTCGCTGTCTTGTAGGGTGTCTCCGAGTTCACCCAAAGGACGAACTCGTCAAGGGCCAGCCTGGCGATCGGGGTTAAGTCCCGCCAATTGAACGGGACGCCTGTGGCAAGCGGGGTGGTGAAAAGATTGGAGAGAGTAATGATGATGACATGAGTATCTCCCTTTTTACCCTTGACATAGGTAAAGCCCTCCGCTCCAGCCCCTCCCGATTTGTTAATAGCGACGAACGGTTGGGGAGAGAGGTTGTGCTTACTGATCAGAGGGGAAATAAACCGGGCCATAACATCAGCCCCACCTCCAGTTCCTGCCGGAATGACGAACTCAACCGGCTTGGTCGGCTCCCAGGCCTGGGCCCCGCTCCCCCATAACAGAGAGATCAGAATCGGCAAACCTAAGCAAAGCTGATAAGAGACTTTCTTTTTCATGACCATCCCTCCTTTGACGCGTATCGTTTGTTGATTGCGTTTCCCGTTAAGCCGGGCAAGCCAGTTTTCACGGAAAATGATGTCGGCAAAACGGAGACTACACGCTCATTTTCTTGTTACTTATCCGGATCGCAAGGACTCCCTTCAGCCAGTCACGGGTGTGTCGGTAAGATCGCGGAGCCAACCCTCGACCTTGGTAAGCCGGGAGTTGGCGCCGCGACCGGATGGTGATGAATTACGGGATGGCGTCTGAACCACGCTTGGACCGGCGGATGCTTGTCAGTCGACTTGATATCCGCGATTCGACGCATAGCCCATTCCGCTGAGGATTTTTGATCAGTAAACTTTAATCAGTTAATTCAGAAATCTAGATTCGCGCCTTCAGTATACCTTTGATCGGGGCGACGCCCGGAATTTCCCACTCCTCCCACATTTTGTCAACCATATTCTGAATGTAAGTGAAATGCTCTTCTTTGAGATGCTCAAAGCGGCCCTGCTTGGTGAGAAATTCTTTCACCGGAATTCGTCCCTTGCCTGTCTTGCGCGCGTCATAGGTGTAAATCACCTGGCCCTCAACGATTTCGTAGAGAGGATACAGGCCGCACTTGATGCCCAACTCTCCCAGCTCGTTTGAGTAGCGAGGATGATAGTCCCAACCCTTTGGGCACGGGTCATAGGTGTGGATAAACGTCGGTCCACCGATGTTGAGCGCCTTGCGCACCTTGTTCAGGTAATCCGTGGGTGGATAGGTGGCGCAGGCGGTGGCGACATAACGGCAGGTCGGATGGCCGACCGCGAGCATACCGGCGACGTTTTTCTTCCAGCGCCGCTGCATGATGGGATGCTTCGTTCCCGGAGGCGTGAACGTTGTCTGGGCGCCGTAGGTCGAAAGCCCGGTCGCCTGAATGTCTGTGTTGGCGGCGGACTCGTTGTCGTACATGATGATCAACAAGTCGTAATCGCTCTGCAGGGCGGCGGAGATGCCGCCGATGCCCATGTCGCCGGCGCCGAGATCGCCGGAGAAATTGATCACGTTGATCTTCTCGTCTTTGATCTTACCCTTGCGCTTGAGCGCCCGCAGGCCCGCGGCCATGCCCACGGCCGAAGAGCCGCCGCCGCCGAGTTGGGTGTGCATCCACGGCACGATCCAGGGCGTGGTCAAGTACGAAGTGTTGGCCACGTACATGCAGCCGGTTGCTCCCGTGACCACCGTGCGCGATCCGGCAGCCTTGATGAAGCCGCGCATCGTCGTGGCGGATTCGCAGCCCTGGCACGTACGGTGACCGGAAGTGTAAAACTCCTCCTGCGGGACGTTGTGAACGCCTTTGATCTTTTCGTAATCTATGGTTGGTACGGTCGACATAATGCTCCCTCCTTATCTACTCTCTTAGGCCGATCCAGGTTACGAATTCATCCCCGGAATCCTTCGTGGCCGCCTGTTGAGTGGTCTCGTACATCTTCTGCGCGTCGGCGATCGAGAGATCACGCCCACCCAAACCGCCGATGAAATTGACGATCGCCGGCCGGTTCTTCGCCGGATACAAGCAAGAGCGGACCTCGTGCATCAGAATGCCGCCATTATCGGGCGAGCCGTGAGCGAAGTCCCTGTCCACCACACCGACCGCTTTAAAGCGGCTCAGGCATTCGCGCAGCTCAACCGTCGGAAAGGGGCGGAACCAGCGCAGGTTCACGTAGCCGACCTTCTGTCCTTTTGCGCGCAAGCGTCTGACCGCCGTCCGCGCCGGGCTCGCCACGGTTCCGGCGCCGATCAGGACCGCTTCCGCGTCGTCGGTCATAAATTCTTCGAAATAATAAGGAGCGGAGTAGCGATCGCCGAAGACATTGTTGAATTCTTTATAGGCATCCTTGATCACTCCGCGTGCCCGCTTCGCCGCTTCCCAGTTTTGCCTTCTGATCTCCATGACCCAATCCTCGTTGACTTGCGGCGCGACGGAGATCGGGTTGTCGGGATGGAGCCGGCGCTCGGCGAGATCGTACTGCGGCAGGAATTTCTTCGCCGCCTCCGGCGACGGGATTTTCACCATGTGCTGCGAGTGGGTAAGGAAGGCGCCGTCCATCGCCAACGCCATCGGCATCCTGACTTTTTTGTCTTCGGCTATACGGTAGCCGATCAGCACGTGCTCGAGCGCTTCTTGGGGGGTTGTCACCCAGCAGATAAGCCAGCCCATATCACGAATTGCCATCGCGTCGTTGTGCTCGACGCCGAAGGCGCCCGGATCATCCAAGGCGCGGTTGCCCACCACGAAAAGAGGCGGGAGGCGATCGGTCGCGGTAACGACCAGCGCTTCAAAGCCGTACATCCAGCCCGTGCCGCTTGATCCGCCAAAGGCACGGGCGTTTACCGAGCTGGCGTGCTTGACGATCTCGAACTGGGAGTGCTCGCTGTCAGCGATGATGTATTCGGCGTCGAATTGGCCGTCGGCAATTAGCTTGGAGATCGCATCCATCACCTCGGTATAGGGACGGATCGGATAGGCGGCGACAACATCGACATCAGCCAACCGCACACCGTGCGCCACGGCCTGGCAGCCGTTTAGAAGATCTTCCCGCTCGTAGACACCTGATTGATCTGATTTTGCTTGTGCAACTGCGACGCTCATACTTCAACCTCCTCGGTCTTTCTGACCGGAATGATTTTGCCTTCGGGCATCACTTCTCCCCGTGTGACCGTAATGCCTTTCCCTGTTACGACGGGATAGGAAACCCGATCTTTACCCTTTTTCCCCTCGACCCACTGAATGTATTCTTTAGAATCCTTCTTCCAATGCTCCCACGGACTCGAGTCGTCCTCGAATTGGAGTTCATCCACCATCACGATGCACTCTTTTACCGGACAGACCTCGGCGCATTTGCCGCAGCCGACGCAGTACTGGTATTCGATGTCGTAGAAGCCGTCCGTGGTCGGATCGAAGCACTCATCCGGGCACTCCGCCCAGCACAGCGTGCATTTGGTGCAGAGATCGAACCTGACCGCGGGTCTCTGCGTCTTGGTCGTGCCGCGCTTGAATTGGAGGTTTCTCGATTGCCCCCTTGGGCCCATCTCAAAGCCACGCTTCACCGCAGGAACCACGGCGCCTTCCCGCATCTCGAACCACTTGGGCAGCACGGGGATCTCATGCGTCCACACGATTCCTTCTTGGGGCGTCACAGTTCTTACCCGCGGGGGCTTGGCCTCCTGTCTGAGGGATTCGTATGCCGCGCGTGCGGCCTCGGCCCGGTGCTTCTGCTTGGTCTTCTCCATCAGATAAGCTTCAACGGCCTCGATGCTAATGAGTGTCGGATCGATGGCCGCGATGCCGCCTAGTATCCGCTCGTGGGTCAGGTCATCCTTATTGACCCAGAGGCCGGCGAGACTGGCGTCTCCGTCAAGAATCGCTAGGCGATAGTTGTACGGCTTCTTGCCGATGAACTTCAGCAGCTCTTCCGGTTTTTTCTTGGATGCCACGAGGAGGCAGCCATCCTTGACCACCCGTTCGTTTATGGGGCGGATGCCGTGCCATCCCCAGGGTTCGACGCCTTTGCACATCGTGTCGTCCAGGACCACCGAGATGTCGGCCTCGTCGATCTCGAGCTTGGCGCCGCACTCGGCTTCCAGCTCTTCCTCGGAAAGATCGGGTGACACGAAGGCGAAATACTTGCACGGAATCCCGTTACGTTCTGGCGAATCGCTGTACCGCCCGTTTGAAAACGCCTTCTGGCCCATTCGGCTCGCGATCATGACGATGTCGCTGCCGATCTTTTTGCCAAGATTTTTCTGAAAGATACCCCGATAATTGACCTCTACGCGCTTGATCATGAAATCCTCCTCTTTTCTGTACGGCTCTCGTTATGTTCGGCTTGTGGGATCCTCGCGGAAAGCACATTTTTTTCCACCTGCTCGATGTGGTGGAGCATTGCTTTTTGGGCGCTTGTCCTATTATGCTGTTCAATTGCGGAGAAAATATTTCCGTGAGCCTCGATAGAAACCTGTCTTCGATCCGGTGTTTGCAGAGATTCCTCGCGGCTGTCGCTGGTTATTTCCATCAAGCCGGAGACGAGCTTCTCGAGGGCCTGGTTTTGAGTTGCCCGACCGATAGCGAAATGGAGCTCGGCATCGGCCTCCACTCCGGTTTCTCCTCGACCGACCGCTTCGCTTTGTTTGTCGAGAATTCGTTTCATCTGCTCGATGTCTTTCTTCGTGGCCCGGTCGGCGGCCAATGCTGCGATGGGCGGTTCAATGAGCTTACGGAGCTCGAAGATGTCAGCTAGGGCGGTCTTTTCCTTGATGAGAAGGTTAGCCAAGGTTGCGACTAAAGATTCAATGGGGAGATCGGCGATGAAGTTGCCCATCCCCGTCCGGCTGATAATCAGGCCTTGAGTTTCTAGAGCGCGGAGCGCCTCGCGTACCGAGGTCCGGCTGACCTTGAAAGTCTCCGCGAGTTCTCGCTCGGAAGGCAATTGATCGCCGGCCTTAAGTTTTCCTTGCCTGATGAGGGTGCGGACCTGTGTAACGACTTCCTCATGAATGCGGGTCTTCTTGATGGCTCGAAGCATAACAGGTCCAGCGGTCTGGTGGTCTGACCAGTTCTCTACTACCTTTAAAATCACAGTCGACGTCGTTTGTCAACGAACCGTCGCCGCCGTGGAACGCTTGAGCGTAGGATCAAGATTATGTATTCTCAGCGCGGACCTGCCGAGGCTTTGACGCCAACGCCTGAGCTGATAAAGGAAAAGCGATCTCAAACTTGCGTTTGACGGTTCAGCCAATCGATTTTAGTTTCAGCTTCAAATAGGGTTAGGCGCGCTTAGTTCGATGGACGCCGGGTTATTTTTCATGCTCTCGGGGTTCCACTTAAATCGTACGGCGTCAGACGAGGGAGACCATGGCAAAGCCAATGAAAACCGCTACCGATCAAGCAGCTTCCGGTGCCGTAATTTCCGGGGGGCATCTGGTCGCTAAGGCTTTAAAGAATGAAGGCGTCGAGGTGATCTGGACTCTTTGCGGCGGCCACATCGTTGATATCTATGATGGTTGTTTAGATGAAGGCATCAAGATTATCGACGTGCGCCACGAGCAGGTGGCGGCCCATGCTGCGGACGGTTATTCCCGGCAAAGCGGTAAGATTGGCTGCGTGGTGACGACGGCGGGCCCGGGAACGACCAACGCCATGACCGGGATCGCCAATGCGTTTCGGGCCGAAAGTCCATTGCTGATGATCGGCGGACAAGGAGCGCTGAGCCAGCATAAGATGGGTTCGCTCCAGGACTTGCCCCACGTTGACATCATGGCGCCGATTACGAAATTTGCCGCCAGCGTGCCGCACACAGAGCGCATTGCGGATATGGTTTCGATGGCATTCCGCGAAGCGGTCAACGGCGCGCCGGGCCCAAGCTACCTGGAAATTCCGCGCGACGTGCTTGATGCCAAAGTTCCGCTGGAGCGCGCGCGTATTCCGCAGCCCGGCGCCTATCGTGCGTCGACGAAGTCCATCGGCGATCCGGCCGATATCGAACGCCTCGCTGACATCTTAGTAAATTCCGAACGTCCCTGCGCGTTGTTTGGCACCCAGGTATGGACGTGCAGAGGGCATGATACCGCAGCGGAGTTTTGCCGCGCGCTGAACGTTCCAGGCTACATGAACGGTGCCAGCCGCGGCATCTTCGCGCCCGGAGATGCCCACGGCTTCAATCGCACGCGGCGACTGGCGTTCGATCGAGCCGATGTCATCCTAATCGTCGGCTGTCCGTTTGATTTTCGCTTGGGCTATGGCCGCCGGTTGCGTTCCGATGCAATCGTTGTGCAAATCGACCTCGATTACCGCAATGTCGGCAAGAACCGGGACATCTCGCTTGGCTTGGTTGGCGATTGCGGCGCGATTCTGCGCGCTGTGACGCAGGCTGCGACCGGCCGCGTCGTTGATAGTAACGCCAAGCGCAGCGAATGGATGAAAGAGTTGCGGGCGGCGGAAGCCAAGGCCTATGAAAAGCTCTTGCCCTCTTTCAAATCAGAATCGGTGCCGATCAATCCGTACCGCGTCGCTTATGAGATCAACGAATTTTTGACCGACAACACCGTCTACATCGGCGACGGTGGCGACGTCGTAACCATCACCGCCACGGCTGTCGAGCCGCGCCGGGCCGGTCACTGGATGGACCCCGGGCCGCTGGGGACGCTGGGAGTCGGGACCTCGTTCGCGATGGCGACGAAGTTCGTTCACCCGAAGAAGGAAGTGCTTTGCTATTATGGTGACGGCTCTTTCGGCATGACCTCATGGGACATGGAAACGGCGCAGCGTTTTGGATTGCCTTACATCGCCGTCATCGGCAACAATTCGGCCATGAATCAGATCCGTTGCGGCCAGATCGGCAAGTACGGTGCGGAGCGCGGCTGTGTCGGCAACAAACTCGGCGATGTCGATTTTGAAAAATTCGCCCAGTGCTTCGGTGGCTGGGGTATTGCCGTGCGCGAGCCGAATCAAATTCGCCCCGCCTTAGATAAGGCGCGCGAACGGGCGGCGGGCGGCCAGTGCGCGATTGTCAACGTCTGGGTCGATCCGAACGAATACGCGCCGGGAACCAAGGCGCAAACGATGTACAAGTAGACGTGCGAACTGCGCCGCGGTCGTCGCAGAAGCAAGTACAACCAGCCAAGGAGAATCACAGTAGATGGGAAAAGCGCTCGAAGGAATTCGTGTTCTCGACATGACTCATGTGCAATCCGGCCCTACCTGCACGCAACTACTCGCATGGTTTGGCGCGGATGTTATCAAAGTTGAAATGCCCGGTCGCGGCGATATTACTCGCGGCCAACTGCGCGACAAGCCGAATTTGGATAGCCTCTATTTTACCATGCTCAATTGCAATAAACTGAGCATCACCCTCAACACCAAGACAAAAAAAGGCAAAGAGATATTCCGCGAGTTGATCAGGAGTTGCGATGTCCTGGTGGAAAACTTTTCGCCCGGCGCCCTCGATCGCCAGGGCTTTACGTGGGAGGTGATTCAAGGGCTCAATCCGAGGATCATTTATGCTTCGGTGAAGGGCTTCGGTCCAGGTCCCTACGAGGACTGTAAGGTTTACGAAAACGTAGCGCAGTGCACCGGCGGAGCGGCCAGCACTACCGGCTTCGAAGATGGCCCGCCGGTCGTCACCGGCGCGCAGATCGGCGATTCGGGTACCGGAGTCCATCTCGCCGCCGGAATCCTGGCGGCGTTGTTCCAGCGCGAAAAGACCGGCCGGGGGCAGCGGGTCACCACCGCCATGCAGGATGCTGTGATTAATTTATGCCGCGTCAAGCTACGCGATCAGCAACGCCTTGCGGCCGGCCCACTGCATGAGTATCCGCAATATCCGAATGGGGTTTTCGGCGCTGCGGTGCCGCGGGCGGGCAACGCATCCGGCGGCGGCCAGCCCGGCTGGGCCGTGCGCACCAAGGGCGGCGGGCCCAATGATTACATCTATATCATCATCCAGCCCGTTGGCTGGGAGCCGCTGATGAAACTTTGCGGGCGGCCCGAGCTGATTACCGATCCCGAGTGGGCCACGCCCGAAGCGCGTTTACCCAAACTCGACAGATGCTTCGAACTGATCGAAAAGTGGACCATGACACTCGATAAGTTCGAGGTGATGCGCCGACTCAATGAACACGATGTGCCGTGCGGCCCGATCCTCGACATGCGCGAAATCGCCGAGGAACCGGCATTGCGCGCGACCGGAACCATCGTCGAGGTGGATCATCCAAAACGTGGAAAATTCCTCACGGTCGGTAATCCGATCAAGTTGTCGGACTCGCCGACGGAGGTCAAAAGGCCGCCGCTGTTAAGCGAGCACACCGGTGAGATCCTGAGATCGATTCTGGGATTGGACGACGATGAAATAGAAGAGGCGCGCAAAGACGGGGCCATCTGAGGCGGCGATAGACAAAACACGTGCTAACCACGAAGCACGCGGAGATTGCGTAGGGTGCGCTTTGCGCACCATCGAGCGAAACGGTGCGCCGGGCGCACCCTACGAACCTTTGGGATAAACTTCGTGATCTACGTGCCTTTTTCGTGGTGAGAAAATCTTTTCCACTTTCGCTTGCGGCTCAGTGGCGCGGTGCATTGGCGGCGAGTCCGATCACCCTAATTTGTCTCCTACCCTCAAGGCCGCCTGACGCGCGAACTCCGCGGCGGCAATCTTTGCGCCGTCACCGCGCATTTTTTTCACTACAAGCGTGCCGCCGTTCAACGTGACATTAAGGCTTTCGCTGTCAATGTCGGTAATAGTTGCCGGGGCGGTTGAAACAGCGCCTCGCTTAAGGCGACAATCAAACAAACGGATTTTTTTCCCTTGGCAAAGCGTATGCGCCCCCGGTTGGGGATCGCAGCCGCGGATCAGGTTATAGACTGCTTCGGCCGGTTTTGACCAATCGATAACCGCATGTTCGTCGCGACAGGGCGGATCATAATTCGCTTTCGACTCATCCTGGACAACCCGCGGGGGATTGCCTGTTTTGATCAAGTCCACGGCTTCGCCGATCGCTTCGACTCCGAGAGGAAAAATTTTGTTGAAATACAATGAGCCGGCGGTGTCATCCGGTTCGACCGCAACCTCTTTCTGCAAGAGTATGGGGCCGGTGTCGATGCCTTGATCCACCCAGAACAGCGTCAAACCGGTCCTGCTTTCACCGTTGATCAAAGCCCAATTGATGGCGCTGGCGCCACGATATTTCGGTAGCAGCGAAGGATGGAAACAAATACTGCCGCGCCGCGGCGCACTAAAAACCGGCGGGGGAACGATCTGGGTAACGAATGCCAGAATGGCCAGGTCCGCATTGAAGCCGATAAACTCGTCCTGTACCTCCGGCGCTTTAAGGGTTTTGTGCTGACGCACCGGGATGCCCAGCTCGAGCGCCTTTTGTTTGACCGGGTCAAGTTTTCCTCCCGGCGCATCGGGAGGACAATAGACCGCGACGACCTCTTCATCCTTTGCAAGCAACTTCTCAAGAGTCTTTTCCGCGAATGCCGCTTGTCCAATGAGAATGATACGCACGTTTGCCCTCCCCCTGTCGTCGCGTTTTTAGTTTGCGTAGTTTAGCTGCCCGTTGGTCTTATATCAATTTATCCTGAATGTGATTGAGCAACGGCCGAAAGGGCAGATAGAGTACTCGCGTTTCAAAAGCAGCCCTGCACGCCGATCGGCTGCACCACCGATCACATATTGGCTAGCTTATGCCGGATGTCTTCACGAAGAGCTTTCTTGTCATGCTTGCCGGCCTCTGTAAGCGGCAATGTGGCGACCAATTCAACTCTGTCGGGAATCAGTAATTTGGAAGCTCCGATATCTTCCATAAAGGTCTTTATGGCTTCATGATCGAGGGTGGCGCCGATCTCCACGCGGATATAGGCGCAGATTTTCTCGCCCAGGGCGCGATCGGGCATGCCGATGACGGCCGCATCCACAATTTTAGGGTGGGCCAGCAGTACCTTCTCAACCTGAGCCGGGCTTATCTTCTCGCCGCCCCGGTTGATCACATCTTTGATTCTTCCGGTAATGGTCACGTTCCCGTAGTTATCCATTCTGGCGAGATCGCCGGTCCTGAAAAAGCCCTCCCGAGTGAAAGCGCGCTCATTTTCCGCGGCGTTCTTCAAATAACCTGCGAAGATGCCAGGCCCGCGCGCGGCCAACTCGCCATCGGTTTCCGCAGGGAGGGTTTGGCCGCCGTCATCGAGAATGCGGAATTCATCGTCGGGACAAATAGGTTTGCCGACGCTGCCGCGAACCCTGGCCGGGTCGTCGTCGAGCCGCGTGCGGCACAGCGGCCCTTCGCTCATGCCGAATTCACTGATGCAGGCGCAGTGAAGCGTCTTGCGCACGCGTGCGAGTAAATCCGGCGTTGCTGGTTCGCCGCCGGCCGAGATCTTGCGCAGGCAATGGAAATTGTACTTGTCGATTCCATCAAATTCCAAAATTCTTTTGAGCAAACTTGGCACGGTCGGCAAGTAGGTAACCCGTTCTGCATCAAGAGCGCGACAAATGTCATCGGCGCGAGTGGAGTCCAGGAGCACGATACTGTATCCCACTAAGGCGGCGCCCACGACATTGAGCAATGCAAGGTTATGTCCTACGGGGACTGCGACCAGGCATACGTCGTCGGCCGTCATTTCCCCGACGCGATGCAGATAATTCACGTTGCACAGGTAATCGTCGTGGGTGCGCGGGATCGCCTTTGGCAATCCCGTCGTTCCTCCTGAAGGAAGAATGTGAGCGACAGCGGTTGGGTCTGGGCGGCGCTTGGCAATTTGACTCTGAACCCCTGCATCCGCCGCACCCGCCACGATTTCTTCCAGGCTCGCGGAAAAGTTCTCGTCCGGGCGCTCTGCCCGCACCGAAATAACGTGCCGCAGCTGCGGATTGTCTTCTCTCACCGCCCTGATGCAAGGGGTATAATCTCGGTTGCGATAGATCTGGGGTACGATCCAGACCGTGGCTTCGGTCAATCGGCAGAGATGGCTGACTTCCATTCGCTCATAACCGGAGATGAGCAAGACAGGCACCGCGCCGATTTTTTGCAAGGCAAAATAAGAGTAGATGAACTCACACCAGTTGGGCAGCTGGAGCAAGACCGTCTCGCCCCGCTCAATGCCTAAACCAATGAATGCAGCGGCGAGCCTATCAATGCGTTGGCGGAGTTCGGCGCGCGTCATTCTCTCGCTCGCGGCGACCAGAGCCAGTTTTGCGGGATCGGCTGCAGCCGCCCTGTCGATAAGCTCTCCGATCGTCAGACCGGTGCGCACGTGAGGCGGGGTGGAAATTTGGTTCTCTGTCACGGTTGCTCTAATAGATCCGGCGATTGACACGGATCCTTTTTGGCTCGATAGCGAAATCCGCCGGAGCCATCTTTGCCATAGGCGCGGTTATAAGCTTACGTCGTCTGGTAATTCAGACGGCCGTGCGATATCGGCCGAGAAGGGATCAGGAGCGACGACAGCCCCTTCGGGCCAGCGCGAGCAGGTGACCTTCTCAAATCTCGAGTCCGCCTCCAGGCACCAGTTGCACGACGTGCATCGGACAATGTCTTTGCTTCTGCCTTTTTTTGCTTTGATCGGCCAGTCGGGATCGCAAAGTAACGGGCGGCATAACCCGATGAGGTCGGCGCCCCCTTCAGCCAATACGCGCTCGGCTTCAGTTGGCGTGCGTATCTTCCCTGCGGCAACGATAGGCACGGTGAACCCTCGGTCGCGAATATGTTCCCGGATAGTCTGCGCGAGATGAACATGCGTCATGTCCGGAAACCACCACCACGGACTCATCCGGTGGCCGCTGTAACCCGACATTGGATCGGGAGGCATGTTGGGTTGAGGGGGAGCCGCGTCCTCGAATCTGCTTCCCGCAGAAACACTGATATAGTCCACCCCGAGCCTGGCCAGCCGTCCAGCCGCCCGCGTGGATTGCAGCAGGGTGCTTCCTTCTGCGGTGAAATCCTCACCGTTAATTCTAACCCCGACCGGAAAATCGGCGCCTACGGTTTCACGAACCGCTTCGTAAACTTGCGTCGGCAGTCTCATTCTGTTGCCGAGCTTGCCGCCGTACGCATCGGTTCTGCGGTTCGATCGGGACACGAATGAGGCGAGGGTGTAAGCGTGGGCCATGTGAATCTCAATAAAATCAAACCCGGCGGCGACCGCGCGTTTGGCCGCCTGCGCATGCAGTTGGACGATAACCGGCAAGTCTTCCGGTTTGAAGTCTTCTACTTTCTGGCGCCAGCCGCTTCGCGCGATCTTCAAAAAGTGCATGATCTGAATGCCGAGCATGGTTTCCGGGTTTGCTTCGCGCACCGACGTGACCATTTCTTTTAACCCGTCGGTGAACTGGTCGTCGCTGATGCGCAGGTTGAAAGAGCTTCGTGATGGTAGAACGACAGCGGCTTCGACGACAATAGAGCCCACGCCACCCTTGGCTTCCCGCTGATACCGTTGTTTGAGGGCATCGGTGACTAACCCGTCCTCGGTGGCCAGTCCCGATACCATCGACGTGCGCATAATTCGGTTCGGGAATGTGATCCCCCGCATCTTTATCGGAGCAAACAGGTTTTCTTGCGCCATTGTCTCCACCTTCCTTCTGGATCCATCACCGTAAGAGCATGAGTCACTTGGTTCATGGTCGTTCGAAATTCTTATGCCTGCAATAAATGTCCAGGACTTTTCCTAGATTAAAAAAAGCCCGCCGTGCTCTATTTTGATCGATTTGGCGCGTTCTTCTTGCCGGATTTTCCCGCGGGCGCGCGCGATGAAGAAATTAGTTGATCT
>Ga0316628_100000212_pt1 | contig 36399 bp, 35 predicted proteins | sample OWC_Aug_M2_C1_D5_FD_207648 | JGI IMG/M metagenome (GOLD analysis project Ga0316628, IMG submission 207648) | Wetland soil microbial communities from Old Woman Creek delta, Ohio, United States - OWC_Aug_M2_C1_D5_C | ecosystem: Environmental > Terrestrial > Soil > Wetlands | place: USA: Ohio...
TCGCCCTTTCTTCTTCGGCCTTTTCGGTCAGCCACCGCATAGCATACCGGGACGTGCTCATCTTCATATCGAGGAGGTCTTCTATGTACGCCTTTGCAACGGAGTTTACTATCATGGCGGCGAATTCAGGGTTCGAAGACATGTACCCTATGTTCACCAGTTTGCTGTTTTTTATAGGCGTCACGATGATCGAAGCGCTTATATTCTTGGAGATTGCATCGACCTTCCCATCAACCTCCCCCTCGGAATCCTTCTTAGCGGAAGGGGTCGGTTCAGGCCTGGCTATGCCGGTCACATTCAGGATGACGGTAAATACCTCCTTAAACCATTCGAAGGTCCCGCCGATAATATTAAATCCCTCCTGATCTTTTTTGAAATAAGACTCATAGTTCTTGTCAAGGGACTGCATCTTGACCACCTTCCGGGCCACAGAAGAGCTCTTTATCAGCTGGTACTGGGTCTCATAGAAATCGGGATCGTACTGTGCGTAATATGTGTTCATAGGCCCGATGTTTCCCGGTTCGCTCTTTTCTATCAGGACCTTAGTCGTGGCGATATAAACCGGGGTGGCTGAGAAAGTCAGCAACAGGGTCATGGCGAACACAACTCCAAAAAACGTGTACACCGTTTGCCTTCTCTTGACGATGATTTTCAGGTAGTCCCTTAAATGTATCTCTCTGTCTTCCATTGCATACTCGCCTTTCAGAAAAAACTCTCCGGGACGACGATTATGTCGTCGGGCAGGACCGGCTCGTCCATCTCCGCCTTTTCGAGGATCTTCTCTTTCCCCTGGACTTTTCGAATGATCTTTATCCTCCCGTGCGAGGCCTTGTCGGTAAACCCTCCGGCCATAGTCGCGGCCTTGATCACTGTAGTGCCTTCCTCGCATTTATACGCATCCGGCTTCTTGACCTCTCCCGTGATATAAAAAACCCCTGCCTTGGCAACATATACGTTATCGCTGTCCATGAGAAGCACATCCGAAGAAGTGTCCCCTTCCTCAAGAAGTTTCTTCAGATCGATGGTGATGATGCTTTCTTGTCTGACTTGTGAAGCGATCCTTCTCTTTATGATGGCCTTGTCCCCCGCCTCTTTCGTGATACCGCCCGCCTTTGACAGCAATTCGAGGAACGTGGTATTCCCGCTCAGCGCGTAGACACCGGGCTTGTTCACCTGCCCCATGATGGTCGTCTTTCTGCTTTTAAACTCATCTACAAAGACAGACACTTGGGGATCCACGACATAACCATCTGCGAGAAGTCCGGTCACCTTTTGAGAAATCTGGGAGGTACTGAGTCCCGATACTTTTACCTCGCCTACGAGCGGTAATGTGATGATCCCATCGCCGCTGACCCGCGCGACCGTGGTAAGATCGGGATGGCCATAGACGGAAATCCTCAGGACATCCTCTTCGCCCACCATGTAGTCCTGGGCATAGAGAATGCCGACCTTCCAGAATATAACGACGGCCAGTAAGAGTATAAGGTATTTTCTCATCGTTGCAGCTATCGTTAATTATAGAATAAATAGGTGACTAAATACACGAATCGCGGTGAAGGATACTAGAGGGATCCCGTCAGCCTAAATAACAAGCTATTGTTAGAATAAGCGAAATCGGGGAAATTGGAGTTCCTGCGGGTGTACTGATAGGCGATGCCGGCCTTGAGCCATTTTCTGAACTCGTATTGCAACCCGAGTGAGAGATAGTAAATATTGTCCTCCCTCTTTTCGGTAAGGCCGCCGAAAGTCAGATCCGTCCCGTAACTCTCGTTCGTATAACCGAGACCAAGGGATCCAGTTATCTTCGAGGTCAGCATCTGCTGATATCTCAACTCGACCTCATTCGTCAGCACAAAGGAGGTGGAGGGGATATTGGTCTCGTCTGTCCTCCTCGATGCAGTGACGGTCAAGGAAGTCTTGGGAGTAAACCTGTGTTCAATCTTCCCCTCGAATACAAAAGTCTTGTTGTTTGTAGCCGAATCGGTGAAATCCCGGAGGCCGTAACCCGCCTTGACGCTGCCCTTTGACTTAGCCGTGATTTTCCACTCCGCGCCCAGGAAGAAATTGTGGCCCCTGCTGTTGAGTGCGGTATCGTTAGAATACGCGGTATCGGTGAATGCATATTCAAGGAAGAGTGCCGTCTTCGGCCGGAGTTTGTAATAAACATACGCTGAAAAAGAATCATCCACACGGTCTCTCGCTGCGTTCCTCTCCGCATCATAAGTCAAGTTTAAGTGGGAGTAATCGAAACGGAACCGGAATTTACGGCCTGTATCATATGACAGGAGTGCGTAAAAAAGATTACTGTTATATTTGTCCACTTCACCTGGTGCCACCAGCACCGACGTGTCCGCCGTCTCATAGTATCTCGAGAATTCGTCGTTCACTTCAAGGGAGAGGCCGAAAGGGAAATTGTAGGCGAGGCCTCCTTGTACGTTATGGGTCACCATATCCCCGGAGGGGGAGTTCTGAGAAAGAACCGGGATGTCCGACTGGTAGATCAGGAATGCCTGGAAGCGTCCGTCCGCTTCGCCTTTTTCCCTGCTCAGAGACAGCCCGCCTGAGGAACGCGGATCGATTAGATCCAGACCGGCGGGTTTCTGGTTTACGCGAGGCACTGATATCCAGACGACGGGGGATAGCACCGTACTCAAGTCGCTTTTCTTGTCCGCACTGGTGTTGAAGGCGTTGTCGGTATAAATTTCCGAAACGGTCAAGTCCCCATGAAAATAACTCGCAGAACGTGAGAATACGTCCTTCGGGGTCCTCTTGGTGCCGACCGGACTCTCGGCTTCGACTGAATTGGTGGAATGCGGCATTTGCGTCCCCTGCGGCGATTCCGCGTGTATAATTACGAAGACTCCGAAGACTGTCCTTTCATCTTCCGTTTTATGCTCCCGGACAACGGCTTCGAACCCGCTGCCTCTGACCTTCTCAGCGAGTTTCTCCGCCTCATCCCTCGTCGCAAAGAAAGATATCTCAACATCCTTGCCGGAGACTTTATTGCCGCCGCTTTCTTCAGGGGGTATGCCTTCTCTCTGGTCAGCGAAACAGGTGGGATTTGGGAACAAGAGGCTACTGCTCAGAAGAACAATGATACAACCAATTATTCTACCCGCCGCCCATTTTATCATTATTTCTCTTCAAAAACATTGAGTTAACCAATAAACATTTAGTATATTCTCAGGAAATAACCCGGAATTGTCAAGATAAAAAGCATATTTTTAGAGTATTACGCAGTTCGATGACTTTTTCCGGTTTGTTTGATATACTTCCTTTAGCTGAGGTTTTTTATTGAGATATATCTACTACATAATAGCCACGCTGCTTTTATTATCCGCCCTGATCGGCTATGCTCTGATGCCTTCGCGGTCACCTGAAAAAAAGGCCGCCCTTATGATCAACGGCAAAACCGTGTCTGCCGATGAGTTCAATAAACTCTTTTCATCAGAGTCCGGACACCCTCCTGACCGCGAGACCTTCATAAACTCCCTGATAACCCGTGAACTTCTCATCCAGGAGTCTCAAAAAGAAGGCATCGACAAGGAAGAGTCATTCAGGAGATCGATACAGAATTTCTATGAGCAATCGCTGATTAAACTTCTTATGGACAGGAAGTTCTCATCACTGAGCGTTTCGGTGAACGATAACGAGCTTAACAACTATTTATCGTTTCTTAACAGGAAGATGCATATTACGATATTCAGTTTCAGAAATCCCGAAGAGGCCAGGAAAAGCAATTTGGCGGGCGGCGAACGCAGAGCCATTTACCTTGAGGACCTCTCATGCGATCTGAGGGCCCCCGTCGCGGGGCTTAAAGTCGGGGGTCGCACCGAGCCGATAAAGACAGGCGGCAATTACGTGGTGGTAAGACTCGACGCGACAGAAAAACCATCGCCGCTTCAGGCGGGACAGGACCGGGAAGACGTCAGAAAGATGCTAGCCGAGGAAAAAAGGGAAAAGATGATCAACGACTGGATTGCCGGCCTCAGGGAAAAGGCCAAGGTAAAAATACTGATCAAGGAATAGCACGGGAGAAGATGGACATGAAAAAGAAATGGAGAAGAAAAAACTATTTTATAAAGAAGGAACTCCAGGGGAGATTTATCTTCAGTTTTTTCATCTTTGTCGTGGCCGGAAGTTTTTTTTTTACAATAATCTTCAGCCTCCTCTCGGCCGATACGCTGACAATCGCGTATAAGGATCATGACCTAAGGCTGGGCAAGACCCCGGTGATCCTACTGAGAGAGACCCTCAGTGCTCAATGGATATTTATTTTCACCGGAGGACTCCTCGTGGCCCTCGCCGCCATGTTCCTCACCCACCGTTTTGCAGGACCGGTTTACCGGTTCGAGAAGTCCCTGGAAGAGATGCTGAAGGGCAACTTCAACTTCGAGATCAGACTGAGAAGCAGCGACGAGGCCAAGGAACTGGCGCAGATGCTTAATGAATTCAATGCCCGCCTCTCCTCTCAACTAAAAGAGATAAGGGCCCTCGCCGACGATGCGGGATCACGCATTTCGAATGCCCGGGGGTCGGCGGGAGCGGAAGCCGGTGCCGAACTCGATGGAGCCGAGGCTGACAACAGGAGGATCAGAGAGATACTCCGCAATTTCACGCTGAAGAACGATGAGTAGCCATGCCCCGAGGCCTGTTAAGTGTAATGCTTGCTGGATTCCTCCTGGTCGCGCCGGCCACTGCGGCTTTCGCATCGGAGTTGAAGACGCAATACACGACCATCGCCTACGATAAAGAAGATCAGTTGCGCAAGTTCAACAAAGGGGTTTCCCTCGGAAGCCTCTCATACCTCCTCAGGAACAGGAGGAGTATAACCTCCGACGACGAAGTGAGAAACAAGGTGGACGTCCTGGTCGAAAGGGTCGAGGCGATACTTGATATGTTCCCCCGGGATCTGGGGTTCAAGATCGTCCTTCTTTCCACGGATGCCGATGTCCAGAGGGTCTATAAGAATAAATACGGTGCCGCCGTCGATTATATATCCTTTTACTCCCCGAGAGACAAGACAATGTATATTTCAGTCGACGATATAAGGATAGGCGTCTTGGCGCACGAGATGACGCACGTCATACTCGACTTTTATTTCGGGGTATCTCCTCCCGTAAAGATACATGAGGTCCTCGCTCAGTTTGTGGAAACCCATCTGAAAGATTAGCGTGCTCGGATATCAGGATCGGGGTTTGGCTTGAACCGGACCAGGATTTCCTGTCGGGATCAAAAAGCAGAGGGGCTGATAAACCTGCCTGCGGCAGTTCCTCTCGGGGCAGGTGCCATGGGGATCATTTCATCCCGGGGGGGGGAATACCCCAGGGCCTCTCCCGCGCTTTGAAGTATCTGGGCTATCACCCCAGGTTCGGCTCCGGCATCGGCGCAACACTTCGTAACAACATCCGCAGTAGTGCCGGCCGCCATCGCTCCGGCAATGACCAATCTCAGGGCGCCGCCGCCGTCGATAGCGCACTTGATGACGTAACAGGCGTTGCGGCCGAGTTGGATATTGGTCTTCGTAACAGACTTCGCATCAACACCCCGGGTTATGTTGTCTTTTATAAGGCGGCAGGTCTCGCCGTCGCCTGAGTTTATTCCTGACAAAAAACCATTAGAGTTTTCGGCACCGAAGACGCTGCCCGCAGAACAGGCAAGGGAGAGAAAAAAAACAAGCGGTATGACCAGACGATTCATCATATAAAACACATCTCAATTATTTCAAAAATTACCTGACTTGTCAATATAATTCAGCGTCAAGAGAATGAAAGACGTATTCAAGACTAATTCCTGTTACGTTATATTCTAGCAATTCTGGAACAAGTTTTGAAAAATAACTATATATTTTGGCATAGTATCACAATGAAGCATTTCTTCAGTATCGGCGAATTGAAAATATTTCTCGAATTAGATGTCAGAGGTTTTGAAATTTTTCTGGACGAAGCCCTGGAGGCATTTGCTGTCGTACCTTTTGACGTTCCTGACATTCGTCTCCAGGTTGATACAACATCCTCCTTCCCCTCCGTTGCTGCATATAAAGAAATATTCACATCAAATCCAGAAGGATTATGGACGATACTTGAGGATAAGGATAAAACCAGCTACTTGATTGCCTTACAAAATGTTGCGAGGGAGACTGAGCCTTATAAGGTGATAAAGGCCGACAGGAAATTTACTGATTTCATCATTTATACAAGGCCGAATGAAGAAGGTATACTCTTGCCCCTCGAATATCCCCTTGCCGACCTAGCCGTCTCCGGGCATATCAACATTAATAAAATCGGAATCATCCTCCATTCCGCCTGCATAACATTGGGAGGGATGGGATACCTCTTTGCAGGTGTCTCGGGTTCAGGCAAATCAACGATATCCGAAATCTGGCAGAAAGACGATGGAGCAGAGGTTTTAACGGATGAACGGGTTATTATCAGGGAGCGTGACAATGATTTATGGGCATTCGGCACCCCGTGGCACGGAACGTCAGAGATACATAAAAACATCGGTGCTCCGATAGGAAAAATATTTTTCATTAAACATGGCAGAGAGAACAGGGCGGTTCTCATCAGCAGGACAGACGCGGCAAACCGGTTGATGGTCAGATGCTTCCCTACCTTCTGGAACCGGGCGGGGATGGAGTTCGCTCTTGATTTTTGTTCAAGAGTTGCAGGGGCAAAGGACTGCTATGAACTTGAGTTTGTGAATGATACGTCGGTGACAAAATATATCAAGAATCTCTGAGAAAGAGGTATCGTTCTTATGCTTTCAGGAATTTCAGCAACTGGGCAGTGGTATTTATCCTTTACCGATAGACGAATTCTTCGAAGATCGTATGGTCTTAGACAACCAGACGAAATCTTGGCCTTGATAACCTGTTTTGCGTTCGATGTCCTTATACGGTACCGGGGACGGCTTGAAGCCCATCTTAAGGTAAAGGTTGATAGCGGCTTTGTTCTGTTCTGACACAAGCAGGCTCATCCCTTTGCGGCCATCTTCGGCCATCTTTTCAAATGCCTTAAGCATCAACCCTCGACCTATGCCGGCGCCTCTGTAACGGGTGCGGACAAGCATGCTGAAAAGCCACCGGTCCCGAGCGAGGGTTGGGTTCCAGGCACACTCTGTTATTACAACGGCGCCGGCGATCCTTCCCATGGCTTCGGCGACGAGGATACAGCCCCGGCCTGCCAGACTTTCGATATCCCTGGCAGCTACCTGAACGGGGTCTCCCAGTTCGGGGAACTTACTGTAGCCGTAAAGTTTGGAAAGTCCAAGGGCATCATCAGCGCCGGCGATTCGATAACATACCCTATTCCCGATCAATCTCCTGGTCAGAAGACGATATGGTTTGGTACCTTGAAGTCCTGTAAGAAAGGCCACGGCAATACGCTTGCAGGACCTTGACAGGAGAAGATATATACGACTGATAAGAAATATTATTATCCTCAAGCCGATTTTCCATTGACTGTCGTGATCCAGGATGATCGTCTTCTCTCCCCTTTGAATCCTTATGATCCTGCCTAATACTTCCTCTGCGCGGACCGGTGCGTCCTCACTGTCCGCAGAGTCTCCCCGCATAATCAGCGTCATGCGTCCATCAAGCATTCTGCGGCCGATAAGACGGTGCACGGTAGGTCTGTTGCCGGAAGAGCGGAAAAAGGCTATGTCGCCAATCTTCAGATATGATACCCCGACTGCTTCAATGTCCAGGACATCTCCGTCTTGTATTGAGGGATACATGCTGTGTCCACGGGCCTTAAACATGATATGGCTGCCCTTTGCGAAAATGTCGTTTGACAGGTCCAATAATTCGTCAGGCTTTAGGTCTATCTCACGCATCGTTCAAAATCCACTATATGTCTGTCCACTACGACACCGAGTTCATAATGCCACCGAAATTAAATGTACCAGCCACTTACAGTATTCTTAAGCAAAGCGGTCTTTCAACTTGAGGGCGAGGAGCACCTCGGCCTTTTTGGCGGATTGCAATTAGAGTCAAGCGGACCGCCTGTGCCTTGTTTCTTGCAGCCTGTCAGTATGGCCTCTTCGGACACTAATCGGACCTGTTCGACCTCCGGCTTTTCGTATGGACGCCTCTTTGCTTTGATTTCTGCTTCGTCTGTCATTGTTCCCTCCTCATTCTTATGGATTCATCGCAAAAGACCTAGCCCTCAGATGGGCAATGCGGCAGAGATATTCGACAGGCTTCTCCTGATCACCGGTTTCGATCTGCGCCCAGCCAGGACACTGCCCGCACATCGAGATCAAATCACAGTTCTTGCAAGATGTTTCCTGCGACCATCTTTGTGCCAGCACCTGTGGCAGAAAATCCTGCCATCCCTCGGAAAATCTTCCTTTTCGCAAGTCATAGGCAGGGACACGTGCCATCATGCAGACGCTCAAGAGCCCTGAAGAGTCGATATGAAATCCACTCAATCCCGCCCCGCACTGATAGAGATATTCCGGCCGGCGAGGCGGTCCGGAAAACTTTTCATTAAACATGCGCCACTCAATTAACCGTCTTTCATCGGCAAGATCCAGGGACACCGCTTCTTCCGCATTAATTCTGTATTCGGCAGGACGCCCGTCGCCATCCAACCTCACATTTAACACAGGATCAAAGCGGAAGTCCACCCCCAAGCTTTCAGCGTATGCCTGCATGTCCCAGACCTCATGAATGTTGAGCGTCATGATCATGCTCTTGAGCTTAAAGGGAAGCTTGTGCTGAAGCAGTAACTCGATCCCTCGTATGCAGCGCTCATAGGAGCCGGAGACACCTGTTACTCTTTCATAGGTTTCTCTGGTGCAGCCATACAATGTAACTTCTATGGAGAACGGCCGCCATTCAGACAGCTGTTCGGCAATCCGTGGGGTAATAGTGGTGCCATTTGTAAAAATTGTTATCAGCAATCCTTTCCGTTTGGCGTATGTGTAGATATCGGGAAAATCAGGACGGACAAAGGGCTCCCCGCCGGTAAGAAGCAGCCAGAGGCATCCTTCATCAACGATCTGATCTATGATGGCTTCCAGCTCCCGACGGCTCAGTTCACTCTTCAGTGCATCACTGTCATCTATCGGGCGATTTATATAGCAGTGAGCACACTTAAGGTTACAGCGTTCGGTAACTTCCAAGCTGCCGTCAATTGGAATGCGTTTGCCGCCCACCCTGTCATGCAACCGCTTGCTGAATTCGCCGTAGCTCTTGGTAGGAATGTTCAAGCATGCCATATTAACCCGTCTTCACTGCACCGATATCTTCCAACTGCTTCAGAAACCCCGCGACATCTGCCCCAGCAACCTCGGAGCTCACCTCAAATTCCTCAACGATCGTATCGCGGATCTCGCCGAAACTTATCTCACCATCAATGAGTTCCCATATGCGGCCGCCAATTTCGTTGAGCGTAAAGATGCTATCGACGTCTCCTGCCTGACGACTAATTGGAACAAGGATGTATTCATCCTCTATCTTTCTGAAGACAACATTTTCGCTCTTTTTGAAAATGGTATCCATTAATATGCTCACAATTTAAAATAGACAAATACTCCAAAAAAGGTCAATATATCCGGCCCAGCGGCGAAGAGTGTGTTCTTCGGGATATAATTTCCATCTTAAATTCCCCTTCAGCCAGCTCATGGCCCTGAGAATCATAGGTCCGTCGAGACTACCGCATCACAGACTTCTAATGTCTCTCGCCAAAAGGGTTGCCGCACTCCTCGGCTGAGAGAGAACTATCTCTCCTATAAAATCGTGGGCACTGATTCAGCCCTTCCAGTAGCTCATCAGCCTTTTAGGAAGATCAGAGACCATCTCCTCCGTTGCCTCCTCGATATTGTCCTGCATATTGAGCGTTGTATAGTTTACGGTTCTTGTGCGGGGCGCGGAGATTGTCTTCTTTGTTGCCGTATCTATCACCTTGATCGAGATTGTGGAGGCGTACTGCTCCATGGTCCGGCCGTAAAACTGGAGAGGCCCTGCATTCGTGGTGTTGACGCTGACATGGACAATCACGTCCGCCTTCAGCTGACGCTGGTCTAACGCGTTCAGGGGTATCCCGTGTTTGGCGGAGATCGGGAAAGACCTCTCCTGCAATTTCCTGCCGATAACGGATTCAACGATTTGTGAAATATCCTGTTCTCCGGAGGTCACGACGAGGACTGCGGGAAACACGGAACGCTTCGACGACCTGGACTGTTCGGCGGGATTGGCACCGGGTTCCGCTGTCTTCGCTTCAGGGGCAATGCCGACCCGCGCCGCTCCTCTCCCTTTACCTGCAGACACTGCAGGAGGGAGACTCGCGATCTCATGTGAACCAGGGACATTCCCCTCTGCAGGCAGGGAAGATTCCACTCTCGAACCGCCTCCTTCCTGTGGGGACGGCGCCACGGCTTCTCCGCCCGGCTGCGCGGGCGATTCCGCTTTCTTTTCTTCCTGCGCAGAGAATGGAAATACCCTGGTGAAAAGCGCCCGGTAGCCATACTTGGAGGCATATAGGGCCGAGCCCCCCATAAGCAAAATTATCAGCACGGTTGCAACCAGAAACGGAACATTGCTCCTGGCCTTTGTAGCCGCAGCAACCTCCGTCTGAGGCTGAGCGGCCAGGACGGCCGCCTGCTTCGTGACCTCCCCCTTTATTCCCGGCTGCATCTTATTCAGAGCTACGAGTGCGTCCCTGAATTCCACAACGTTCTGAAATCTGTCCTCCGGTTTTTTGGAGATGGCCTTCAACACCACAGCCTCCGCCTGCGGAGAAATGCCGGGATTCATCGTTCTGGGAGACGGCGGAGCTTCATAGACGTGTTTGAAAATAACAGAAGAGGGGGTCTCGGCCTTGAAGGGGACACTTCCTGTCAGGAGTTGGTAGAGGACGATCCCCAGGGAATAGATGTCGGTCCGATGGTCCAGAGGCTTCCCTTCCCCCTGTTCAGGAGAAGTATAGGCAACGGTCCCCATGTACATATTGGTCTGGGTCATCTTCTTTGTCGCATCGAGGCTCTTGGCGAGGCCGAAATCCGCGATCTTGACTGTACCGTTTTTTGCGACCATGATATTGCTCGGTTTGATGTCCCTGTGAATGATGTTCTTTCTCCATGCAGCCTCAAGCCCACTGCATACCTGTATGGCGATATCGACAGCCTCCTTCTCTGAAAAGGTGACCCCTCTTTTTATCTTGTCTGCAAGGTCCTCCCCATCGACGTACTCCATCGCAAAGTAATGGATGCCGTCATCCGTCACACCTTTGCTGTACATCTGAAGGATATTTTCGTGCATGAGGGATGCCACAGCCTTTGCCTCGATGTCGAACCTCTCGCGGAATTCCTCGACCTCGCTGAGGTTACTCGGCAATATCTTTATCGCGACGTCCCTGTCGAGGGAAATCTGTCTCGCCTTGTAAACCTGACCCATTCCGCCCTTGCCGATCTCTTCCTTGATCTCAAAATCCCCGAATCTTTTTCCTATCATAAAGCGTCCTCCAACGGTTTAGGCTTCTCAGCTATCGGCCCCTGTCCGGGCCCTTCCCTTCTCTCCATCACAGATCCGCGTGATCTGCGGAACCTCTTTGGGTTACAGGATTATAAAATATTCCTCGTCCCCTCGTCATTTTCCCCGCTGCAGCAGATGATTTCGTATATGCCCGTTTTATTTTTCACGCCTTTAAGCTGTTCATATCCTATAAACCGGCACGGTATGTCCTCGTCGCCCCTGATCGCCTGATAAAGGTCCTCGGTGATAAAAATGTGTTCAGGCGGCGCAATGGCCTGGACCCTCGAGGCTATATTTACGGAGTTTCCGAAGACGTCATGGTCTTCGCATAGTACCGTTCCCATGTTCATCCCGATTCGCAGGTAGTAGCGCCCTGTTTCATCCGCTGTCCGGTTATGCTCTCTCAGGTCGGCCTGCATCTCAAGGGACGCCTTTGCCGCCTGATGAGGGTCGTCGAAGACCGCAAGAATAGCATCTCCGATATTTTTTACGTGGGTTCCATGACGGGCGCTTATTATCGATGACAGCATGCGGTAGAGGTTCAAGATCCACTTGCGGGCGACGATTGTGCCCCTCTCCTGGAAGAAATCGACAGACCCTTTAAGGTCGGCAAAAAGGATTGTCATCGTCTTCCTGCGCTGTTGTATACTCGCGGTCTCCTCATGTCCTGACGGATGGACTAATGTATCCTTGCCGGGTTCCTCAATCCTCACCACACCCTCGAAAACAGGGGTAAAATTTAATCGTTGGCCGTCCCTGATCCGGACCCTCTGCCCGGGCAATATACGTTCGCCTTCCACGAACGTTCCGTTGCTCGAACCCAGGTCTATGACAAACCACATCCCTTCACTCATAATAAACTGGGCCTGTCTCCGTGATATCTGTTCGTGGATCTCGAGCACTTCCCTTCCGACCGCAGTGCGTCCCACGACATCTCCGTCCCTTACCTTGATGGCCCTGCCGTCAGGCGAAGTCAGGGTGATAAAACGCTCATGAGAATGCCGATCATGAGTCTCCTCATTAATCGGCTGCCTATGTTGTTCGGGAGTCATAATATTTCAATGGAACGCTGCCTTGATCTCTTGGCTATAATGATACAGCCATAAAGAACTTTTTGGAAAGGGGAAAAAGCAGCCAAGCCCGATCGAGGATCGGCCATTTCCTCACCACAAGGAATGTGAAATCCATTTAAAGAAACCGCACTTTTAAAACAGGACTTAAGCAAGTCGGTTACAGTAGAGGCTTTAAAGAAGATGCTCGCTGAAAATGGCTTAAAATCAACGAAAAAGGGCCTACATTTCTGCAGACCCTTGATTTTATTTGGTGGCGGGGAGAGGATTTGAACCTCTGACCTTCGGGTTATGAGCCCGACGAGCTACCAGACTGCTCCACCCCGCGATAGAGGTACTAAGAATAACTCATTGCCCTTCAGGATGTCAAATACGGCCTACAAAGCGATCCGCAGATCCCTTATTTGCCTATTGCGGACTTTACCGTATCGAGATACCTGACAAATTCGTCGGGGTCCACCTTGTCGATAAAGCAGAGTTTCTTACCGCTCGCTTCTTTCACGAGATCTCCGCTACGATCGAGAAAAATAAGCAGACAATCGTTCTTGAATTCGTACTTATCTCCCAGCTGCTGCTCTTCCTTCGAGAGCTTCCTGGTCAGGTCTATCCTGATAGGGATGAAATCTTCCATTATCTTCTTGGCTATCGAAGGGTTACTGTAGACTTCTTTTTCGAGGAACTCGCACCTCGGGCAGCCCTTGCCGAAAAAGAAATCGACGATGACCGGTTTCCCCTCGGTCTTTGACTTTACCTGACCCTCCGTAAGCGTATACCACTTGACGCCGCTGTCAGCAAAGGCAAAGGAAGATAAAAGCAACCCTGCGACTATCATGATTATGACCGGCTTCTTCATATGTACCTCCATCTCTCTTTAATTTATATTATCATAATTTCCTGGCGACGGGCGCCTTATTCCCAGCCTGCGGCCGCCGGATTAGCGGTTTTCCATCCTGATTTGTTTTAAAATCAGATATGTCTATAGCAGACTTTGTAAGTTCCCTCGGTGACGACAGGGAATTTCAGCTCCAGGCTGCCGGATATAAATATATTCAGCCCAGGCCGCCCCTCTACGGAGAACTGCAGGTCCGTGACAGACTGAAGGCCGCCTTATCTAAAAATGAGATCGACCGCCTTTACCGTCACCAGACAGAGACGGTCGAACTCGTAAGAAAGGGCGCGAATGTCGTCCTCATGACCCCTACGGCCAGCGGCAAGAGCCTGGCATACAACATCCCGGTACTCGAGGCCATAATGGACAACCCCTGCAGCACCGCACTCTACCTTTTTCCCCTGAAGGGGCTCGAACAGGACCAGTTGAGAAACCTTAATGAGCTTTCCTGTCTTCTCGGGTTGGGGGAGACCGGAAAGGTATACGATGGAGACACCGCCTCATCTGCGAGAAGGCATATCCGTGAATTCCTTCCCAATGTCATCTTCACGAACCCCGACATGATGCATCTCGCGATCATGCCTTTCCACAAAAAGTGGGAAGAATTTTTTCGGAACCTCAAATTCATAGTGATAGACGAGGTCCACAGCTACCGCGGGGTCTTCGGTTCTCACGTGGCGCAGGTGTTCAGGAGGCTGAGGAGGGTGTGCGATTTTTACGGCTCATCCCCGACCTTCATCGCCGCGTCCGCGACAATAGCGGACCCGTCCAAACTGGCCGGAGACCTTATCGGCCTCCCATTCGAGACCGTGCGCGAAAACGGCGCTCCTTCAGCCGGGAAGCACTTCTATTTCATGAACCCGATCGAAAGTCCATACACGGCGGCCACGAGGCTCTTCGTCCAATGCATGAAGGCGGGCCTGAGGACGATCGTCTTTACCAAGGCAAGAAAGATCACCGAGCTCGTCTATACATGGACGTTGAACTATGCCCCTGAACTTCAGGACAAGATAAGCCCGTATCGCGCCGGGTTCCTCCCAAGAGAAAGGCGCGAGATCGAGGCCAGGTTGTTCAGGGGAGAACTCCTTGGTGTAGTCTCCACCAGCGCACTCGAACTCGGGGTCGACATTGGGGGACTTGACTGCTGCATCCTCTGCGGCTATCCCGGCTCGGTATCAAGTACGTGGCAGAGGGCCGGCCGCGTAGGCCGGCAGGGGGAGGAGTCCCTCGTGGTTCTCATCGCCGGCCAGGACGCGCTCGATCATTATTTCATGAGGCACCCGGGCGAGTTTTTCGATAAAAGCCATGAGGCAGCGGTAGTCGACGCGGAGAACAAAAACATTCTCAAAAAACATCTGACATGCGCGGCTGCAGAACTTCCCCTGAGGCGGGAAGACGCTGTATATGATATGGAGAGGCATATGCCCGTCATCGATGAACTGGCGGCCGAAGACGGACTATATCCCGGAAAAGGGGGAGATGTATGGTTTTCTGTGGACAAACATCCGCAGCGGCAAGTGGCGATAAGGACTGTGGGAGAGCGTTTCGCCCTTGTGAACGAAGCCGGCAGACATATCGGGGAGCTGAACGGATGGCGGGTCTTCAGGGAGGCGTTTCCCGGCGCGATATATCTTCACAGGGGCCGGCAGTACAGCATCCTGGAACTTGACATCACAAAGAAGAGGGCGGTCTGCAAAGAAGTGAAGTCTCAGTATTACACTCAGCCCCTGAGCGAGGGGAAGACGGAGATAATCGAAGAAGAAGGTAAGAGGGAATTCCGGGGGACCCAATTCAGTTGGGGCAGGCTCAGGATGACACAGAGGGTGACCGGATATGACAGAAAGAGGATCTTCGACAGGGTGAGGATCGCTACGCACACGCTCTCTCTGCCGGAGTATGCGTTCGAGACCGAGGGCGTCTGGACCGTAATCGACAGGGAGACGAAGGCCGAGATCGAATCAGGAGGGTTCGACCTGGGTGGCACACTCCATGCAGTCGAACACGCCTCCATCGCCTGCATGCCGCTGTTCGCCTTATGCGACCGCGGTGACATCGGGGGGCTGAGCCATACGGGTTTCCCGGACTTTGGCCTTCCGGCGATCTTCGTGTATGACGGACACGAGGGCGGGGTCGGACTCTCAAAAAGGGCTGTCGAGGTCCCCGGGGAGTGGCTGGAGGCTACGCTTAAAATTATCGAGGAGTGCCCCTGTAAAGAGGGCTGTCCGTCGTGCGTTCAGGACGCCCAGTGCGGAAACCGGAACGAGCCGCTTGACAAAGAAGGCGCGAAATTCTTATTGAGGAGATGGCTGGCAGGCGGTTAACAGTTTGAACTTTGAGTCAAACTTTCAGATGCGTTTTTTGAGCCACTGCGCGGGCTTGATGACATGATACGCGCCGTCGCCGTCTGAATAGACGACCTTTGCTATCCCTGCGTTCAGGATCATCCTCTTGCACATCATGCAGGGCTCGGAAAGACATTCACCCGCCCCGCTGTCGGCCCCTGATATATAAATAGTTGAGCCTTTCAGCTCGTCCGCAGAGGCCCGGATTATCGCATTGGCCTCGGCGTGCACGCTGTGGCAGAGTTCGTACCGCTCGCCGTGCGGTATCTGCAGCTCCTTCCTCGTACACTTGCCGACGTCCATACAGTCCTTCACGCCCGATGCTGCCCCGTTATATCCGGTGCTCACGATAATATTGTCTTTTGTGATGACCGCGCCGTATCTGCGTCTGAGGCAGGTTGCGCGGGAAGAGACTGCCTTGGCTATGGTGACGAAGTATTCATCCCAACCGGGTCTTGAATGACTTATGGTCTTTTTCGTTACGCTTTTCGGTTTGCGCATGGAATTATTATAACTAAAACTGCAGCCGCATGTCTCCGCGGCGCGCCGGAAAACGATGAATCCCCTGCTATAGGCATTCCATTACCTATTGGTAATTTTATCCTCAACCCACCAATCCTTCTGCATGCTAATTTGTTTTATAAGAGACAGGGGAAGCCTGGGATATTTCCTTCCAAGATTGTAGCCCGTAAACTTTAGAGCCGTCCTTATCGCCAGTTCAGGGAGCAAGAGGTATTTCCCCCTGCGAACCAGATATCCCGCAGCAGACCTGACATATGCCATCCCTTCGCCTTCGGCCCTGCCGAATTCATCCAGTATCCACCCTTCATCCTTATGGAAAACACCGATATCGAAATACCTTTTAAACTCCTGGAAGGCTGTGTAATTATGGGAGTGATATACAACTGCGTTCGCAGCATAGGCTATTTTGTAACCCGCCATTAATAATTTCGCTCCGGCATAGGTATCTTCTCCCAGGATCAGCCGACCCTTGAATCCTCCTATTTGGAGAAGGGCCTTTTTCCTGTAGGCCGAAAACGCATTCGACAAAAAAGGCGTCTTGATCTTAAATTTTCCCTTGTCCGATATACTCCGGAGAGAGGATGTCTCTGGATAATTAAAAAGCCTGAGGTGTGCGGCAAAGGGCGAAGCATCAGGATAAGGCACTTGCCGGCCGTATGCCGCCCCAACATTGTCGTCATCGAAAGGCCGCGCGAGGTTTTCGATAGACCGTTCATCGAAAGGCAGCACATCCTGGGTGAGAAATACGACGATATCGCCCTTAGCCTCTTCTGCCGCCAGGGTGCGCGTGCCCCCGTGGTCGAACTCCCCCTTTTTGACCTTCATAAGTCTTGCGCCGAATGATACGGCGATGAGGGACGCCTCATCAGATAACGAAGAGTCAACAATAATTATCTCAGACTGGACAGTCTGTGTCCTTAATCTCGTCAGGAGACCACGAAACTCTTTCCCGGCGCTTAGAATGGGGATGATGACACTTATCATGATTATAGATCGTCCCTTTGTCCCGCTATCCGGGTATTATACAGCAACGCTCCGTTTACTGGGAAATGCCCATGGCGGCGCCCTTTTGAGGCCCTTTCTTGGTAAAAAGATCGGACCGTATGGTATACTTTTTGTATGTCCGATCCGGATACAAGCAGTACTTTGAACAAAACTTTTATCTCGGGCGACGACCTGCCCAAGGTGCCTTTCGTCTTAAACGGCATATCTTCCCGTTTCATCCGTGAGAATCTGATCGTGCCTCTTGAACTCAAACAGAACAGACTTAAGGTGGCGATGGCAAACCCTGAAGACTCGCAGACCATCGATGCCTTGAGGGTGGCAACGTCGTCGGCGGACGTAACCGTTTACGCCGCCGATCCCAAGGCCCTAGGCGACTATATAGCCAAGTTTTACGGTCAGGAGCCCCAGAACATAAACAAGATCGTCGAGGACATGGGAGAAAAGGGGTTCGAGTTCGTCAAGGACGAAGAGGAAGACGTCGGCCATTTGAAAGACCTCGCCTCGGAAGCGCCGATCATAAGACTGGTCAATCTTATCCTGACCAGGGCGATTGAGAGCAGGGCCAGCGACATACATATAGAACCCTTCGAGGATGAATTGAAGGTCAGGTACCGCATAGACGGTGTCCTGCACGAAACCGAATCCACGCCAAAGAAGCTCCAGGCCGCGATCGTGTCAAGGTTAAAGATCATGGCAAAACTCAACATTGCGGAGAGAAGACTGCCGCAGGACGGCAGGATAAAACTCAAGGTCGGTCCCAAAGAAGTCGACCTCAGGGTTTCGACCATACCCGTACTGCATGGGGAAAGCATCGTCATGAGGATCCTCCATAAAGAAGGCATCGTAGTAGACCTCGACCTTCTCGGTTTCCCTCCGGAGACACTCGAGGGCTTCAACCAGGTCATCACAAAACCCAATGGTATAGTCCTCGTTACCGGCCCGACAGGCAGCGGGAAGACAACTACCCTCTACGGCGCGCTCGACAAGATAAATTCTCCTGACAGGAAGATAATCACCGTAGAGGACCCTGTCGAGTACCAGCTCAAAGGGGTAAATCAGATCCAGGTCAAGCCGCAGATCGGTCTGCATTTCGCCAGTACGCTGCGTCATATCGTAAGACAGGACCCCGACATCATTATGATCGGCGAGATCAGAGACCTCGAAACCGCTGAGATAGCTATCCAGTCGGCATTGACGGGCCATCTTGTTTTTTCAACATTGCACACGAACGACGCGCCGAGCGCGATTACAAGACTGCTCGATATGGGGGTCGAGAATTTTCTCCTATCCTCCACGATAAGGGGGATTCTCGCGCAGAGGCTTGTGAGGGTAATCTGTCCGTCCTGTAAGACAGTAGACGCATCCGCCGACAGGGAAGGTCTTGAGAAACTCGGTATCGGCAGCGACGTTACCATCTATACGGGAAAAGGCTGCGAGCACTGTGCCTATACCGGCTACTTCGGCAGGCTGGGGATATTCGAGCTCCTGCTTGTGGATGACGAAGTGCGGAGACTGATCCTGAAAAGCGCTGATTCCAACCAGCTCAGAGACGAAGCGAAACGGCACGGAATGAGGACGCTTCTGGAAGACGGCATCGTAAAGATAAGAGAAGGGAAGACAACCATTAGCGAGGTTCTCAGGGTCACGCAGGAGGTATAGTGGGCATCTTTTCTTACAAGGCCACCACCATGGAAGGGGCCATCGTGGAAGGCGTGATAGAGGCGGCCGATGAAAAGGATGTCGCAGAACGTCTGAAGAACTCGGGTGTCATCCCCCTCTCGATAGCCAGCCCGAGAGAAGGACTGGGAAAGCGGTTTGCGCGCAAATCGTCACGCGGGGATATTCTCACCTTTACAACCGAGCTTTCTTCGCTATTGGGTGCCGGGTTGCCGCTCGACAGGAGCCTTAACATCCTCTCCGAAATCACGGAGAGCAGCGAGATGAAGAGCATCATCAAGTCCGTCCTTAAGTCTATCAGGGAGGGCAGCTCCTTTTCAGATGCCCTCCAGAAACACCCGCGGGTCTTTCCGAAGCTTTATGTAAACATGATCAGGGCAGGTGAAGCAGGCGGAGTGCTCGACGTCGTACTCGATAAGTTGAATGAGTTCCTCGAATCCTCGAGGGAATTGAAAGACCATGTCTTTTCAGCGATGATATATCCGGTAATCCTTCTCTTTACCGGGGGGGCCTCGATCGTGGTGCTCCTCACATGGGTCCTGCCGAAATTCTCTGTGATTTTTTCTGAAATGCACACTCAGCTGCCGGCTTCGACCCGGATGATCATCGGATTCAGCGAAGCGATAGCGTCTTACTGGTGGATATTGTTGGCCGGCATCGCGGGAGGATGGGTCGTGTTCAGAAATTATGTGAAGACGCCGCAGGGACGGCTCCAATGGGACTCTTTCAAGCTTAAACTGATGGGTGATGTTATCAGGAAGATAGAGACCGCAAGGTTCGCGCGGACGCTTGGGACCCTCCTCAGGAGCGGAGTCCCATTGTTACAGGCGCTCCATAACTCAAAGGACATTATCAACAACCAGGTCATAGCCTCTGCAATCGACACCGTATCGAGAGGCGCAAAAGAGGGCAAAGGCATCGCCGCCCCTCTTGCCGCCGCAAATGTCTTGCCGGCGCTCGCCCTCTCGATGATAAAGGTCGGAGAGGAGACCGGTCAGCTCGACACCATGCTCCTGAAAGTGGCTGTTACCTATGAAAAGAGCCTGCGTATTGCGATAAAGCGCTTCGTGAGTCTCATGGAGCCGGCCATGATCCTCGGTATGGGATTGATCATCGGCTTTATAGTGCTGTCGATGCTTATGGCGATCTTCAGCATCACCAATCTGCCCGTTTAGCGCCCCTGTGCATATGAACAAGAATAAAGGATTCACTCTTCTGGAGCTGATAATCGTGATGTTTCTCATGGGGCTGATGCTTTCGCTGGCTGGGGTCCTTTTTTCAAGTACACTCCCTTCGAGCAAGTTCAGCGCAACTACACGAGAGGTAGCGGCGACCATCCGGCATGCCAGGGCCCTCGCTCAGTTGAGGGGCGAAGACCAGAAGGTCACTATAGACATGGATGCCCGCAAATACGGCATCGATAACGCCACCGCCAGAGAAATACCGCCCGGCATTTCCATCAAGATAATTGACCCGCTGTTGGGAGATGTGGCGACCGGCAAATATCAGTTCAATTTTCCTTCCATCGGCGGAGTCGAAGGCGGCACAATCGTCCTTTGGAACTCAAAGAAAACCGCCAGAATCGAGATAGATCCCATCGTGGGATCTGCTGTAGTGAAGTAGATGCGGGGACAGAGAAGATCTTTTGACATCTATGCGGCTGGGTTTACGCTCCTCGAAGTCCTTGTTGCCCTGGCGCTTCTCAGCGTCGCGCTCGTGGTGATTCTTCAGCTTTTTTCGGCAAACCTCCGGGGGATAGCCACATCAGAGGATTTTGCGAAGGCGGCAATGAGGGCTGAGGCGACAATGCGTGACGTCCTCGATGACGAAGATATCGCAGAGAAGTCATCATCGGAGACAACGCCGGACGGATACAGGATTGACGTTGCCATAACAACCGCCGATGAGAAGAGGACCGAGAATCTCCCTCTGAAGCTGCTGCAGATAAGTCTCACCCTGCACTGGAAAGACGGGGTCAAAGAACGGTCCTTAACTCTAAAGACGATGAAAGCGGTGACCAAGAAGATATGATAAAAGACACCCGATGCATCGCGTTCGGCAGCAGGTCCTCTTCCTTGAGACGGGACAGCAGCGGCTTCACACTCCTTGAACTGATTATATCCATAGCGATACTCGGTCTCATCGTCGTCATTGTGGGCGGGGCCATGAAGCTGGGCATTCAGTCCGTCGAAAGAGGCGAAAAGAGGATAGATGCCCTTGAGCGCATCAGGACATCGCTTAATGTTATCGAGGCGCAGATCCAGTGCATGACCGGTCTTACCTACGATGACAACGGCGAAAAGAAACGCTACTTCAAGGCGGATCGGGATTCTCTGCAATTTTCGACCAACTATTCAATCTGGGGAGGGCAGAGGGGATATACTATCGTGTCCTACGATGTCGGGACCGACAACAACGGGAAACAGTCGATGAAGGCATCTGAAACCATTGTCGGCATGAGCGACTCGAGGGAGACATCGCTCCTTGGCTCCTTCGACAAGATCTATTTCGAATATTTTTCCAAGGGCCCCACCGACGAGAAGGGCTCCTGGGTGGATAATTGGACGGACGATATCAACATCCCCGAGAAGATAAAACTCCATCTGGTTTCAGCGCAAAATGATTTTGCCCTCATCATCCCGGTAAGGATCGCCGAATCTGTCAACAAGACAGCCGCCGCCTCAGTCACCTCGGCAACGAAGAAATGATGTCTGCCGGAGAAATATTAGGGACAGTTAATAAATCCCGTGCCGCGGCGGGAGGCGAAAAGGGGATCGCGCTTATCATGGTTTTGTGGGCATTGACGGTGCTGATGGTCATAGCCCTTTCTTTTTCTTACATGGGGAGGACTGAGAGCCAGACTTCGCTTGCATTCAAGCAGGGGATTGAAAAAAAATTTCTCGCAGAGGCCGGGATAGAGAAAGGCATTGCGGAAATCATCTATGCAAAAATGAACCCGAATCCCCAGGTCGTCCTCGAGGGCGGCGAGACCTGGAAAATGGACGGCACTTTATATACCGTCAAGGAGGAGAACGGATATTATACGGTCAGCATCATCGACGAGTCCGGGAAGATAAACATCAACACACTCAACGACACATCTGCTATAATATTAAAGAATCTTTTGACGAATTCCGGTGTTCAGACAGATGAGGCGGACATCATTGTAGACTCCATTTTAGACTGGAAGGACGCCGATGACCTCACCAGGCTTCACGGCGCGGAAAGTGACCATTATATGTCCCTTTCCAACCCATACGAGGCAAAGAACGCCGATTTCGATTCACTGGAAGAGCTTTTACTGGTAAGAGGAATGACCCCTGAGATAATGTACGGCCTTGACAAGAAAAAGGGCATAATAGATTTCTTGACGGTCAATTCTAAGAGCGGCGGGATCAATGTAAACTCCGCGCCCAAGGAGGTCTTGATGGCTGTCCCAGGCATAACGGCCGAGATCGCTGATGCTATCGTAAGTTCACGTGGTAATCCGACAGATGTGCTAAGTGCGGCAAACATTCAAGGGATGCTGGCGGCCGTTCAGCCCCCCTTTAACTCACTCGTCAAAGCCGGAGGCGGGGCGGGCGGCGTCTTCACGATAGAATCCTCGGCTTACAAGGGCGATTCAAAGGGGGCCTATACCGTCAAGGCCACGGTCATAATTGAGAACGATAACAAGTTCAGATATGCATACTATAAAAGCCCCGCAAAAACCCCTGTAAAGAGCCAGGCGGAAGGTAATGGCAGAAGCGATAACAGTTAAGAAACTGACATCCTTCGCCTTCGGTATAATCCCGAAGTTGATGAAGCTGGTGAATTTTCTCCAGAGGGTGCTCACGTTCAGTCCGGCCGACGATTTTATTTTCCCGCAAAAGAGCCTTTCTGTCTCAATCGGGAAGGGAGACCTCTCTGTAGCATACGGTACGAGGTTCCTTTCAGGGATAATTTTGAAAGGCGCGAAGACATATCCTTTGGAAGACGGCGGCAGGTACCCTCAGCCAGAGGAAATAGTCTCTTCCCTGGCGCTGGCGGTTAACGAATTCGGTGTTCCAAAAGTCGGCATCACGCTGAACATACCAAAGGCATGGACGATCATCAGGACCGTCGAATTTCCCTCCTCTGTCAAAGAGAATTTGGCGTCAGTTGTCGCCTACGAAATGGACAGGATCACCCCTTTCGCCTCAGAAGAGGCTTTTTTTGATTTCAGGATGTTAAAGGAGGACGGCGGGAGAATTACCCTGCTCCTCATGGCGGCAAGGATGGACGCGGTAATGCCCTATATGACAGCCCTTTCGGAAAACGGATTTTCCGTAAGCAGAATTACCGTCGACCTGGCAGGAATCGGAGCGCTATGCGCCAGGAATGAAAAAAATTCAGACATCTTCTTCTTAGGGATCGATGAAAAGGAATACGAGGGGGCACACCTTACGGAGGGCGCACTCGCTCAGGTATTTTCCGGCTCTTTTACGACAACCGATGAGGGCTCCCGCGCGGAAGCTATCTCTGCGTCGTTGAAAAATCTTATCGAGGCCGCGAAAGGCCGCGGCAAGTCGCCAAAGGTCATCGCGCATTTCGAGGGTGGTAACCCCTCTCTCATTGAGTTGCTTAAGGTCCGGATAGGTATCCCCCTCTCGATACTGAGGCCGGCGGACGCACGGATAAAGTTCGTCCGGCCTTATCAAGAGTTGCCCTACGGCACGGTCGGCAGTATGGTCGAGTCGCTTCAGCCTGGGAACAAGGGGCTGAACCTTTTGAAAAAAGGCATATACACAAAAGAGAGGCCTCCTTTGGCATTCACGATCATTTTGACATGTGCGGTTATAGTCACATGGGCGCTATACCTGCTCGCGCCTCTCCGCGTGGAGAAGGACAGGCTCGCCGAGATTACGCACGCAGTAGCTTCAAAAAAGGCGGAAGTGAAAAAAGTTGAGGACCTGAGGAAGGAGGCCGGAGAATTGACGGCGGAAATCTCATCAGTCAGGAGTTTCAAGGAAGACAGACCGCTGGTCTTGAATATCATCAAAGAACTTACCGTCGTCCTGCCGAAGACAACCTGGTTGACTCGTGTCAGAATCACCGGGACAGACGTTAATATCGAAGGCTATGCGGCGTCTGCAAGCGAACTCCTGCCGAAACTGGAGTCATCGAAATTCTTCCAAAAAGTCGAGTTTGCTTCCCCTACATTCAGGGACGTGAGGATGAATTCGGACAGGTTTGTCGTTAAGATGGAGATCGAAGGCTTCCAGAAAGGCACCGAGACTGCACCAAAGGCCGACGGCGGGACTAAAAAAGCCACGGGAGAAAAACCAAAGAATGAAAAGAAATAAGACCCTCATACTCACTATGCCGTTGATGCTGGGTCTCATGGTACTTGCGGCTTACCATTACGGATACGCGAGGATAAAATCGGACCTCACCACTATTAAAGAAGAGCAGGAGTCGAAATTAAGGATTCTCACTAAGTCTAATGACCTTATTGCAGAAAGGCCTGATCTCGAAAAGCAGATTGCGAAATTAAAAGAAGAGAGACAGGCCGACAAGTCCAAATTAGTCGAAGGGCAGACGCTTTCTCTTTCTGCCGCCTCACTCCAGGAGACGATTAAAGGCATCGTCATCGGCAAGGGGGGGTCCATTTCCAGCGAGCGGGTCGGAAAACCAGAGGACCATGGCAAATTCAAGATCATCTCAGTCAGCATCGACGCGGTATTGCCTGATGCGCGGGCGCTCGAAGACATCCTTTTTTCGATTGAATCGAGGACGCCCTATCTCGTTATCAAGGAACTTGATGCACGGGTGAGAAACTTCAGGGAACCCAAGGACCTCCTGATAAAATTGGACGTCTCCGCACTTACGGAAGGCAAATAACGATGAGAAGAATGAGATGGATACTCAGCAATCTCAGCGTGCTCAATATTGCGCTTGTGGCAGCGCTAATTATCTTTGGGAGTTATGCGTTCCTGCCTCTGTTCGGTAAAAGCGTCAAACTTACACTGCCTGCCGCTAAAAAGCAGACGGCCACCACCGCGGCAGCTCCTGAAAAAACTGTCGAAAGCAAGACCCCTTCTCCGTCTGACTACTTCGTCATCGCCGAACAGAACATTTTTCACCCCGAAAGAAAGATACCCGTCGAGAAAAAAGAGGCCGCGCCTCTTCCCAAGCCCGAATTCGTTCTTTACGGAACATTAATACTTGATGATGTCCGCATCGCCTACATGGAAGACAAAAAGGCGCCTCAGAATGCGCCGACCAGAGGGAAGAAACAAATACCTCTCAAGATGGGAGAGACATTGAGCGGCTTTATCCTGAAAGAAGTAGACGCTGACAAGGTCGTCATGGTAAGGGGAGATGAAAAGCTTGATGTGCACCTCAACGACCCGGCGAAGTCCAAAACGAGAGAGGGAGCAACAACGGCCGCACCGGGGACTCAGGCTGCAACACCGACACAACAGCAGCCGGGCGCCAAACCTCCTCAGCGGCAACGTACGCCCCAACAAGCGGTAACCCAGCAACCGGCGCCCGCAGCAGCGGCAGCAAAAGCACAAGACCAAAATCCGCAGCCACCGGAACAGCAACCTCAGGGGCGGAGGGGGTTTCTTAGGCGTGCGCGGAATCTGGACTAGTGATTAGCGCCGCTCTTAAAGCGATATAACAGGGCATCATAATACCTCCTCCGCATGGTTCCGGCCGGCATGAGTAAGTCCCTCACACGGTAAAATTTCATGGCGAGTCTCCAGAAGATGCTCTTCTCGATCATTTCGATCCTTCTGTGTGCATCATCCAGATGGAGGGCCGTCATATTCAGGAGATCCGTCATCGCATCGATCTTAACCTTCATTCCGGCGATGATCTTTTCTCTGCGATCGGCTTCGGTCTTCAATCTCTCCCTCTCCGACTCTATCGAAGCAATACGTTCCTGACTCTTTTCCGATTCGAGAAGAAGTTCGTCGACCGCCTTTAGTTGAGAGAGAAAAATCTCGGCCGGATCCTCCCTCTTTTCATCGTAGGTAAGCCAGTCTATGATTTCACTCCCCATCGGCCCCGCGGGGTCCGGCACAATAAAGAAAACCTCGTAATAGCCCTTTTTCTGAACATAGAACGACCAGAACCGATTTATGCCTTTTTCAGCTTCCGCAAACAACTCAGGGTCGCAGAAAAGACTGGAATGATAACGGAGAATTGCTCTTTCCTTTACATCAATGACATCGGTTATATCAACGAGCGAGTTGAATCTTAATGTACCGTAAACCTGGAAAAAACCAAGCCTGATATTCCCGTTTCGCCTAACTACCCATTCCGCCACCTTGGACACCGCAATATGGTCATCGTGGTGGTCAATCGGGGAAGGTGACAACAGGATCTCCGGTTTAAAGCTTTCAATGATGCGCGAAATGTCCCTTCCGATTTTTTCACTGGATCCCCTTAACTCTCCGTCCGGATATCCGAGAAAGTGGATCTGCCGTATGCCGAGGACCTTCGCCGCTTCTTCGGACTCCTTTTTCCTCGCCTCGATTATATCTATCTGTTTATCCCCGGGCGGGAGCGGTATCTTGCCCCCGTCCGAGACCACGACCACGTGCACTTCGGCGCCCGCAGCAGTCAGCTTCGCTATCGTTCCCCCACACCCTAATGTCTCGTCATCGGGATGAGGCGCGAGAACCAGGACCCGCTTTGCTTCGAGTAAATTATAATCCGTCACGATATTCCCAATATCCTCAGTATGCCTTTTTCCCAGGTTTCGATGTCGTAATATTCTTCTATCACCCTGCGACCTTCCGCCGCCACAAATTCCCTCCAGTCGCCTATCTGTAGACTTCCAATCTTCTCAATGGCGGATGATATCACATTCTCATGGGCAGAAGAGGGAGCCGGCAGAAGAAGTTCGCAAAACGGTTCCGCCCTGAAAATTGTCTTTGCGATACCCACATTCGTCGTAATGACGGGCAGTCCGCATGCCATTGCCTCGATTATTACATAACCGAATCCCTCATACCGCGAAGGGAAGAGCATGAAGTCAGCGGCGGAATACAACTCCGGCATGTCTCCATGGTCCACCTGCTCGATCACTCTGACATTGTCAAATTGCGGAACCGATTTTCTGTCGCTGCCTGTACCCAAGACGACCACCCAATAGACATCCGGCGTCTGTGCGATGACACCCTCAAGGATATCACAGCCCTTGAGTAAATCCCATCTTCCCACATAGAGACCCACCCCGACATCGGGTGGGATCCCCCATTTTTCACGCGATGATAGGCGGTCGACTTTTACAAAGATTTTTGTATCAACCCCGTTATGCAAAACTGTGATTTCACGGAAGCCATACCATCTGCGTAATTCTTCCCCGACGCTCTCGCTCACCGCAATCTTCGTTCTGCCGAATCCCGACGCGGACTCGCCGAGTTCGCCCCATAGCAGTTTCCATTCAAGAAACTGGGACTGCGGCACTGCGTCCTTAATCTGCTCTGCAAACGCCTTGTGGGTAAGATGGAAGATGTTAAAGGTCTTTACTCTGGGAGGAAAATATCCCAGTCCATAGAAGGCGTTGGCGATAATAAAGTCATAGTCTTTGTCGTTTTCGAAAACCTTCCTCCCCATCCGGTAAAGGCTCCCGAGGTAATTATTGTGAAAGCCGCGGTCATGCCAGGCGTCAGAGCCGGGTGAGACGATATCGCAGTCAACGGCGTGCCGCTTCAGCAGAGCGACGAGCTGCAGAGTATAGGTTTCTATTCCGCCTCTGAAGGAAAAAGGATCGAAGGCGGTGATCAAGGCGGCCCTGCCACGCACGCTATCGCCCGCCGGCCGCCGACCGCTTCATTATCTCCAGAGGGAAGAAATAGGTATGAACATAAGGAAGATCTCCGGGTCCGTCCGAGGACCTGATGTGCGATGCGACGTCATTTTCAAGGAGATATCTGAAGCAGCCCTGACAAAAGGCTGTGCGGTTTTTCAATAACCAGGTCTTTATCTCTTTTGCTCCGCGGGAGCACCAAATATTGGCAAACCCTTCGCGGAAAGCGTTTCCCAGAATAAAGCGTCTGTCGACATTCCTGTAGTCCGTATTGTCCTCGTAATGATGACAACAGACAAAGACGTCGCCGGAAGGATCGACGAGACAATGATAGAACGGGACCGCACAGAGGGGCGGCAGAGGGCGGTTGTTCAAATTATAAAATGCCAATTCATCATAGCTGTGCACCGCACCCGGCAGAAAAGGGATCCCCTCATCTTCGCAGAACTCCATGATATCGGGGACGTGTAGGATATTGTCCCGCTGTATCACGCTGGTGATCGTCACAAGGCATCCTGCCGCTTTCGCCTTTGAAATATTCTCCTTGAGGATCTCGATACTCCCCGGCCCCCTGATAGACCTGTAAATTCCCGGATCTAGAGCGTCCACAGAGAACTGTACCCTTTTCACTTTTTGAAACTTCCCGATTGGAACGGGAACGGTCCCGCTTGTCAGCACCAAGGTCTGCATGTCCTCCACAATATCCAGTACGCGGCCTATTTCCCGGTGCAGAAAAGGCTCGCCCCCGCTCAGTATGAGAAGGGGATTTCCCATGGTCCGTAGTTCCTGGACTATTCCGGCGATACGTTCCATCGGCATATCCACCTGCTCCCATTCGTACTTCCTGCACATGCGGCACCGGTTCACGCACCGGTTCGTGATATTGAGCTGGACCTCAGAGGGAGGAGAAGACCCGCCGAGATTTCTGTAAAAGTCCCATTTCACGCGGTCAACAGTCGTCTGCAGAGGTATCCCGTCGACAGGCACAATATTTTTATTGGCGATAAAATCGAGCAGTATCTGCAGAACGCTCTTTTTCCCCGGAAACAAGCGGCGCCCTTCATTCAGCAGATAGCCCAGACTCATCGGGATCTTGAAAAAACGCAAAAGAGAATACTCTTCCCCCCGCGCATCTTCCCTGACAGCCGACCGGCCTAGGTCCGCTCCGGGTTCGGAGGATATGATAAAAAGGCGATCGGCGTCAAAGCCAATCTCTTCGATCGGATACGCTCGCTCCCCTGCTGTGTGTGACTGACGATCCTGATGGGACATCTCGTTAACCCCGGGAAATTGAAATATTCAAAGACTCTATGATAAGATTATAACAATTCGTAACGTTATATTGTCAAACGGGGTACTGCATACTCTCAGCACAAATATAGGCGTTGGCAGATCATCTTAGGGCACGTCAAACATGAATTTTCTGATGAAATTATTTCGCACTTTACTGATCACAAAAAGCCGAGGGACAAGCGTTTATCCGCCAAATGTACTCATCGAAGTGACTAACGCCTGCAATCTCAGGTGCAGGATGTGTTTCATCTGGGGCGAGGGAGTAAGTAGGCACAGGGAAATCGGTTTTGTCGGGGAAAAAGTCTGGAAAGCCGCCATAGACGAGATGGGTTCCTGGCCGATCAGCGCCACCCTGGACCTGCACGGCGCTGGAGAACCCCTGCTTCACCCCAACTTCTTTCAGATCGCTGAATATGCAAAGAGCAAGGGAAACATCTCCGTCGGGTTTCTTTCGAATGCGACTCTACTTGACGAAGAAAAAGCAAAGGCTGTCATCTCTTCCGGAATTGACTGGGTCGCGTTCTCTGTTGACGGAGCCCAAAAGGAAATATTCGAACACTACAGGAAGGGCGCACGCTTTGAACAAGTCGAAGAGAATATTGAGCGCCTCCTCTCATTGAGGCGCAATGGCCGGCCCTCGGTCACCTTCAACATGGTATCCCATGATGAGGCTGATCCCGGCCTGTTTATCAACAGATGGAAGGGAAAGGTAGATGTGCTAACCTTGTCGTCCAAGAGACCGCCGGAAAGAAAAGAGGACAGCCCGATCCTTATGACATCTCCGTGCCCTCTCCTCTCCCAGCAACTCGTGGTCGCCTGGAACGGAGTTGCCGGCCTGTGCTGCGAAGATTTCTGGGGCGATTATGTGACCGGCACATTCCCTGAGAGTAGCCTTTACGAAATCTGGCAAGGCAAAGCCCTGATGAAGGCCAGAAGACTACATGAAAACGGCAATTACCGGAAGATACCGCTTTGCCGTCAATGCAATGCAGGAGAGCTCCACGGCTATGAGGAGTGGACCGAGGAGCGCAACGGGTCACACACGCTGGTAAGGAAGGAACGTCGGGCGGCCACTGCGGTTGTGACAAACGCGGATGGCGGCTGAGATAAGGTTTTACAGGGAAGGCGACGAGGAGGGCATCGTCCGGCTTTTCAGCGGGGTCTTTTCGAGAAAGATGACCATCGATGAATGGCGATGGAAATACAAAGGCCAGGCGAACGCCCGCGTATACTCGGCAGTCATCGAAGACCCTGCATCAGGCATCGTCGGCCATTACGGAGGGATACCTCTTAGGATGCTCCGAAACAGCGAGGAGACAACCGGCGTCTCGACGTGCGACGTCATGATACATCCCAAGTTCAGAAGCTTCGTCAGACTGAAAAAGCTCCACAATTTCTTTACCGACAATCACGTAAGGAATTCAATCTTTATGCTATACGGTTTTCCTACCGAGCATACGCTCATGATCCCTGCCGACAAGCTCCATCTGTATGAGAGGATCGAAGTCGTCCAGGAAGGGACAAAAGAAGCGGCATTTCACGGAGGCTCCGAAAGGTTCCTTTACAAACTCTTCCCGATGGATTACTCTGACCCCCGCATCGACCGTCTTTGGGAAGAGACAAAGGGCCGGCTCAAGCTTGCCGTGATCAGGGATCGTGCCTTTTTAAGCTGGAGATACCGGGACAACCCGCTTTTCTCTTATGAGCTTTGGGGGCTCAGAAAACGATGGGAACAGAAGCTCCTTGCCCTCGCAGTCGTAAAGAGGGAGGGGGACGGCAGAATGAGGATCATGGACATTCTGCATAAGGAGGGGATGCTTTCCACGCTTCTCAAGAAGATCGAAAATATGGCCTATTCCTCTGGTGTAAAACAGGTATTGCTCTGGGCACCAGGCCAGATCAGGGAAGCATTGACAAAGGAAGGCTATACCCTTGTCAAGACGGGGACGACGCTACCGAGGTCCACTCATCCTCTTTCTATAAAGAAGGAAGAGATCCTCGAAGGTTTTTACTATAGCGCAGGAGACACGGACTACCTCTGAATCAGGGGCAGCCCGTATCTCCTTTCTGATTCCGCAAAAAGACCTATTGTTGCTTGCCGGACTGAAGCAGTTCAGGGTGGATTTCGGACTTTGCTTCCTTCATCACGTTTTCAATAAACGTCTTCGACTTTTCCTTGGCCATCTCGTCCATAAGCCGATTCCTCACCTTCCCCTTGGCCTGCTCAAAGGGTTCGATGCCCGCAGCCGTTTTCTCCTCGACCTTTATGATGTGAAATCCGAACTGGGTCTCGACAAGGCCGCTCACCTCGCCCGGCTTCAGGGCAAATACAGCTTCTTCGAAGGGCTTGACCATCCTACCCCGCCCAAAGGATCCGAGGTCCCCGCCCTTCTCCTTCGAGCCCTTATCGTCGGAAAATTCAGCCGCGAGTTTGGCAAAGTCTTCGCCCGCCTTTATCCTCTTGAGAAGCTCCTCCGCCTTTTCCATCGCCTTTTTCTTCTCATCGGCGCCAGCGGACTTGCCGGCGCTGATGAGGATGTGCCTCGCCTTCACCATCTCAGGCACCTTGAATGTGTCCTCATTCGCCTTATAATAGGCCTTCAGGTCCTCATCGGTAATGCTGATCTTTGCGAGTTCCTGTTTGAGGAGCTCCTGTGCCAGGATCTCATTGACATAATAATCGAGCTGTTGCTTGATCCGTTCGTCCTTGTCCATGCCCTTTGCACGCGCGACATCAGAGAGGGTCATCACCTGCACGATCCGCCTCAGAAGTGTCTCCTTGCCCTTTGGGTTATCTAAGATAAATTTCTGCTTGTCGGGCGGAAAGGAATCGATGAACCTATTGAAGCCGGCGACAGTTATTATCTTATCGCCGACCTTCGCCAGTACTGCGTCATCGCCGGCAAAGGCATTTGCCCCCAAGATCACTGATGCCGTGATAAGTAAAACAAAAACCGCTTTTTTCATTCTCATTCTCCTCATTAGATATAAATTGCAAAAATTAAGGGGAGCAGAAGCTCCCCTTAATTTTACAATATCATCCCCCTTTTTTTAAAAGGAGGGCATGTGAAAGCTAATATGTCTTCCAGTAGAGATAGAACCTGATCGTTCTTGTTGTATTGGCATTCTTTACAATTATGTAATAGGTCCCCGGAAGAGTCGTAGTAGTCTGGCTGCTGATGCCTGTAGACTGTTTCAAGGTAAGAGTCTCGCCGGCGGTTGATGTCGGGTCTCTCTTTGCCCATACCGTCGGGGGATATGTCTTGTAATATCCAGAGCCCAATCTCAGCGAACTAGCAGCGTACCAGGCCGCCATTTCGGTATAGTACTGGGCGGCACTGGAGGTAATAGCGTCGGCCGTTTGCGTCCCCTGGACGATGAGCATATCCATGCCGGGATATTGATCTACCAATGCCATGCCCGCGCGCGTACTTGTCTGGCCGGCGGGGATAGTGCAGGAAAAAATTTTCGTTGAGCCCGGAGTGATCGTAGCTTGAAAAGACTGGGACGTTCCATTAAACGGAAGCACGGTGACACCTCCCGTAGCGGAGCAGCTTTGCGTCAATACCGCACCCGCGGAAGGAGTGCCGCTACAGTTTGCCGGCGTATAACCGGTCACTGTCCTGCTCTGACTGCCGTTTGTGCATGTGCCCCAGGCTGAATAATTATAGCCGGTGCAGGCCACTCCCACGGTACAGGTAGTCGTTGCTGCAGGCGTACCGCCAATGCAGCCTGAGGGAAAACTAGTTTGCACAACAGCCGGACAGGTGCCGGTAGTGGCGCCCGCGACTGTCGGCGCGCATGTCCCACTACACGCATAAGTAAAAGTAGTGCAGGTCGGTGCGGGACAACTTTGTACCGTGATATCGTCGGGGAATCCGCCGACGCAACCTGCCGGAATGCCGGTTGCTATTCTGGTCTGGATGGATCCCGCGGCACACGGTAAGGGCGTCCAGGGACCATAGCTCCAATCGGTACAGGCTTGACTGGAGGCCAACGTCGGTATCGTGTCTGGGAACGCTGCACTTACTACAGAGGCTGCTACTGAGGTACAGCTTATCGTTTGGAAAGCCATTGTGGTTGAAAACTGACCATTGGCATTAATGGTCCCTGTCCAGCTAGGGTTCTTGTCGGCACCAAAGCCATTGAGTCTCAGTGCTCCGGCATCGGAATCCCAGAATAAATCCGGGGCAGCACACGAATTCGGAATTGCGACAGTCTGTGCCGGAGTCGCCACAGTTCCATTCTCGTCGATTGTTTTTATCGTCAGCGCGCCGGAGGACGCCGCCTGATAAACATAAACCGTCGTGGCGCCCCAGCTCAAGATACTGCTCAATAAAATATATGCTATAACAACAGCGGCAGCTCCTATCCCCTTAGTCGTCCTAATATTCATTACATACCTCCTGCACAATGCTCAATCATGTTAATTCCGTAATACCTTACATACAAATCATTAAAGTATAACATAGATCCATCTGTCTTTAAAAATTAAATTATTTTTATAAATTCATATTTTTACTATAATATAAAAGCAGATTCCATGCCAGTCAATATTTGAGGCGGACCATGGTTGTTAAGGAAGAGGACTTATTCTGTCATAACAGGCTAAATGGTCGATCTTCGCCCACCTTTGACATAAAAGAGGTTTTATCAGGGGCCATCAAGATGAACCCAGGAAACTGGCAGAGGGGTCGGTTCAAACGGGGCAAATGAGTAAACTATTACAATATCTGGGTAGCGCACTTCCTAAAAGAACAGATCATCTCCTCATGAGGGAAAGATTTCGCCACAGCCCTGATTCGACCTTTGCATTACAATTCTTGTCAACTTATTGAAAAAAGGTGTCGGGGAACGGCGCGGCCTATCACGATATTATAAAGAAGTGAGCTTTGTCAAGGCCCCAACTGGCGGAACTGCGACTTATTTTTTCAGGGAAAAGAAGGGCACAAAAAAAAGGGGGGGCAAATGCCCCCCCTACCGTAGCCAAAATAATCTACCGTACGTCCGTAGTAAACTGCATCGAGAATGTGCCGCTTGATGCGCCGTTGTCAACGTCAAGCAGCGTCAACCCGAGTGACGGCCACCCGAAGGTGCTTACGTTGTCAACAATGGTAACGTGATCAGGAACCAGCGCTGTTAATGCCTTGTCCAAATCTACGCTGAACCAGCCAAAGTCATAAGGCGTGGGAACCAAAGGAAGAACCTCTACTTCTGAGTCCATGATGCTGTTTCCGCTTTTCGGAAGGATAGCAACAACTTCGAAAGGAAGCGAGTCTTCGGTAGCCCCCGGGCACGGAGAGAAAGCGCATCCGGTGCCGGTGGTCGGTTTTTCCTGGTCATTCCACATCTGTATGGTGGCCCTATCGTCATCGAAAATATCGTTGTCAGCGCCGCACGCCTGAGTCAGCGCCTTGGTCGGGAAGGTCACGATGAACTCCGTCTGGGAACCCACCAGGTCGTAGACCGAAAACAACATCCTCTTTGTAAGGATAAAGTTAACGCCAGCTAGGAGGTCCTGACCGGAAGCGAGAGTAGGCAGTGAAGTGGTCGGTGAATCGGCGATATCGCCGCCTGCAAAGTTCGCGATGGCTGTTGCATCATAGGTAAATGACGTGGCAAAAGGGCCCACGCCGAGAATCGCCGCATTACCAAAGAGCGAGTTGGTAGGAGCGCCGATGTTGGTGTCGTTCACCGGGTTGCAACCATTATCGTCAGATATAGATTTGCCGCCGTCTGCCTCCATCGTCCTTTCACCGATGATCTCGATATAACCTTCCTGCGTATTCTCTGCGGTGATACCAGTTACAATATTGGCTGCGCCGTACTTCAGCGGAACGCAGTTGGAGGGGAATATCCCCGAGCTGGCGCCGTCCCATATCAGGGTGTCTGTGTCCATAGAACAAAGCATTGCTCCGCCGTTAGGATCACTTGGGTTAATCGCGACAAAACCGGTCCACATATCGTTCTTGGAAAGGCAGATGTCGAAGTCGAGGACTTCGAAGCTCCCGCGCGGCTCCTCAGGATTGCATACGCCGTTCTCCGCGACGTCGGCAGCCTCTCTAAGTCTTACTCTTGCCCTGATACCATTTGCGGAATCAGTGTTAGTAACGGTAAAGAATGTCGTATTTCCCTGCCTTGCGTTGTAATAGTTGTAAATCAGAGTGTCTCCCACGCCCCCGGGGTTCACATAGTTGTCCAGGGACAGCGGAAGTATGCCGGTATTATCGCGCAAGCCGCCAATAGAAGCAGCGCTTGCGATTCCGAATCCGGCCAAAACGAATAGCGCTATCAAAACAGCAAAAAAACTTTTTCGTGTAGTCAACATCTAATTCCTCCTTTTTCCTGTAATTAATTCATTGCTTCTCTCTAAGGAGAGATATTTAAAAACATTGCCTGTGAGCAAAAAACGACCGTTTGATCCCGATTGATCTCTCACCTCCTTATCTTGAGTAATTTTTAAATACAGATCCATAATCAGACCTCTTTATCATCACGCTGAACGACTTTTTTCGGTACATGATACCAGGCGCCATCGACCTTTAGCCACTGCTCATTCAGTCGAACCTGCGGCTTCACCTCAAATTTTTTGGGCATCTTCGGCATCGTGACAGCGATATCCGCGTCCAACATTACCTCCATAACCGCCGTATCATTTTCTATCTGGATCTTTTCGATGACGGCCTTCGTCCACTTCACGTTAGGACGGAACCGCCTGATATAGTCCGTGTTGCTGACAAGTTTTTTGTATACAGGATACTCGAATTCATATGCCTTGTCAAACTCTTGTTTGCACATATATCCCCAGTAAGCCGCTCCCCTTTCTTTCAGCATCTCCTCATCAGAAACATTTTTTACAGTCTCTTTTATAGAACATCCGGTCAAAATAATCAAGGAAAAAAATACTAAATGAAAAATCTTTATCTTCATGGTCTTTATTACCTTTTTATTAGCATCTCCATAAGGTTTTTCGTCACTGTATAAGATATTATCTATAATATTTTATGTCAAGCTTTTTTTAAATTTTTGTAGCGTTTAGATAATTTGCAATTAACATGCCATTAAGGAATCATCCCAATAGTTCAATTCTGATGAGCTAACTTACCGTTTTAAAATAATAACCTGTCACTTGCTTTCTCCCTTCAGTGTGTCGCAATGCACACAGACTGTGTTTCTTAATGTACAGTAGCTTTATTTATGAACGGAGGTGGAGGATCTCTTTTCCGCAATGACCACTGCATACTGATTTTCGAGGATCCTCCCTTTTATCAGAACCTGTTCCAGCTGAATAATATTCCTTACCAACTCCATGCCCGGGGAATCCGCTCCGCCTTTAG
>Ga0316628_100000213_pt1 | contig 36395 bp, 34 predicted proteins | sample OWC_Aug_M2_C1_D5_FD_207648 | JGI IMG/M metagenome (GOLD analysis project Ga0316628, IMG submission 207648) | Wetland soil microbial communities from Old Woman Creek delta, Ohio, United States - OWC_Aug_M2_C1_D5_C | ecosystem: Environmental > Terrestrial > Soil > Wetlands | place: USA: Ohio...
GGCCGGTTTCGTATAGCACCCGGCTATACGCGTGTCTAAGCAGATGGGGCGCGTATAGGAGCAGTGCGAAAGAGGCGTGTTAACTAAGCGAACACAAAGGGTACTTATACAAGGCGGCCTTTGTTTGCGCCTCTTTGAAGGGCACAATCCGCCCGGTTGAGGGTCGACCAGCCAGCCCGCTGGTCGACCTGCTCGATCAAACAAGTCAGAACAGCCGATCCACAAGGGATCGCAACGTATGGCCGGACAGTCGATCAGGCATCCGCTGTGATGCTCACGTTTAAGCATTTCAGTCCGATCAAAGGTAGAGGTCCCAAAACCCTATCGCTTGAATCGTCCGACATCATCGCGCGAGCCCGCGATCTCTTGCAGACCCGCAGCTATAAAGAGCTTCAAGCTGCGCTGCGAGCCATCAACTGGATGATCGGCGAATCGCTCGAAGGAAGAGGAGGGATTGGTGAGCGATTGAGAAAAGAAGCGGAAGCACTCGACACAGGGGTGATCTGAAAGCAACAGACTAACTGTGAAAATCTGTGGCAGATCGAATCATGCACGCTTGACGCAAAGCGCCAGCATTATCCTTGAAGGACCGCGATTTACTGCGTCTCCGCCGGACGGGGAGATATGACAAATACCTGGTTACTTAACGCAATCGGGCTTTACGCCACGACGATTGGCGCGCTCCTGATATTGCTGCAATTGTTATCCCCCTCCCGATACACGGACGAGCTTCCGACGCCAGAGGCAAAGCGCGACTACGCCGTGCACCGGCGACAGCTGGTGATTGCTGTGGGCCTGCTGTGCCTGTGGCTTGTCATTCAGGACATAGCCGTCTTACTGCTTTAGCCCCTGACGCTGCGCCCGCGTGCCTGTCGGCGCACTAGCCCGCCCACGCTCACCGGTAAAGGCGTGGCCATCTCATGAGTCGAGCATTAAGAGATCGAGCGCGGTGTCGTGTCTACGCCGCGTCTACATGCCTTTGAGAAGAATAGGTCGGTCGGCCTAACTTCTTGAGAATTTGGTGCTGGTGAGTGGACTCGAACCACCGACCTACTGATTACGAATCAGTTGCTCTACCAGCTGAGCTACACCAGCGCTGCGGGCCCCGGAGGGCGCGCGCGGCGGATTATACGCCCATCGATCCGCGCGGCGCCCTGGTGAGAACTAGTTCCTCAATATCGCGCCGCGTCACGCCGTTCGGATCGCGAATCGAACCGTTGGTCGCCGGTTTTTGCGCTCCGCGTCGCGGCTTTCTAGCATGCAATCACGTGAAAAGGGAGACACCCATGCGCAAGGCAAACGGATTCACGCTCATCGAGCTCATGGCGGTGGTGGTGATCATCGCGATTCTCGCGGCCATCGCCCTCCCCTCTTATCAGGATTACATCCTGCGCGGCAAGATCACCGAGGCCGTTTCGAGCCTCTCGGAGCTCCGCCTGCGTGCGGAGAAGTGGTTCGCCGACAACCGCACCTATGTCGGCTTCAGCCAGGTGATGAACGGCACGCGCTATTTCACCTATGCATGCGACGACGGCGCGGGCGGCGCGGTCACGGCGACCGCATTCCGCTGCACCGCAACCGGCGTCACGGCGCAGGGCATGGGGCCGTTCGTCTACACCATCAACGAATCCAACGTCCGGACGACGACCATCACGGGCCTCTCCGGTTGGAACAACTCCACGACCTGCTGGATCTCGAAAAAGGGCGAGTCGTGCTGATGCGCCACCTACAGCGAGGGTTCACGCTGATCGAGTTGATGATCGGCCTGGCGATCGTCGCCCTGGTGCTACTGCTGGCGTTGCCCTCGTTCACCATCTTCCTGCAGAACGCGCAGATCCGGAACGCCGCGGAATCGACGCTCGCCGGCCTGAACCTGGCGCGCACCGAGGCGGTGCGCCGCAATACGCCGGTGCGATTCCAGTTCGTGAGCGATCTCACCGCCACCTGCGCGCTCAGCACCACGTCGCTCGCATGGGTGGTGAGCCGGGCCGACCCGACCGGCGCCTGCAATGCGGCCCCGTCCGAGACCGTTGCGCCGCAACTCATCCAGGCGCGCTCGGCGACCGAAGGGGCGAAGAACGCGGCGGTCACCGTCACCGGCGGCTCGACCGCGATCTTCACCGGCCTCGGCCGGCTACAGGGCGCCGGTATCACGCAGATCGACATCACGAACAGCACCGGCGTGTGCCGGTACGTGGACACGGTGAACGGCAAGATGCGCTGCCTGCGGATCCTCGTCTCGACCGGCGGCCAGGCCAGGATGTGCGACCCGCAGGTCGCGGTGCCCGTGCCGCCCGTGATCGACCCGCGGGCCTGCTAGAGGGGAAAGGCGGAATGAAAACAGCCAATGCACCGTCGAAACAACAGGGCGTGATGCTGCTGGAGGCCCTGGTCGGGATCCTGATCTTCTCGATCGGCATCCTCGCCATGCTCGGCATGCAGGCGGTCGGCATGCGCAACACCATCGACTCCAAGTACCGCTCCGAGGCGGCCTACCTCGCCAACCAGATCGTCGGCACGATGTGGGTGGACCGCGCCAACATCGCGAGCTACGACGACGCCGGCGCGGGCAACGCGCGCCGCACCGCGTGGGTCACCAAGGTCACCGCCACGCTGCCGCAGGACCCGGTCGACCCGACCGTCACCGCGCCGTCGATAGCGATCGCCGGCCGGCAGGCGACCATCACCGTGCGCTGGAAGCGCCCGGGCGAGACCACGGTGAGCAACTACCTGGTCATCGCCCAGATCAACGACCCATGAGGCGCACCATGCGATCCAGACAATACGGCATGAGCCTGGTCGAAGTGCTGGTCGCGGTGGCGATCGGCCTGATCGGCATCCTGATCATCACCCAGGCCTACCTGGCGAGCGACAGCTTCAACCGCTCGACGCTCGGCGAAGGCGGCGCGCAGACCAACGGCACCATCGCGCTGTTCACGGTCGAGCGCGACGTGCGCCAGGCGGGCTACGGCATCGCCGACTCGCGGGCCTTCGGCTGCGGCACCATCAAGTACTACGTCGACCCGAGCTACTCGGCCATTCTCGGCGGCACGCTGCCCGACGTCAGCCTCGCACCGGTGGCGATCACCACCACCGCGGGCCAGCCCGACCAGATCACGGTAATGTACTCTAGTTCCGCGACGCGCCTCTCGCCGGTGGCGCTCACCACCGCGCAGGGGGCGGGCGGCGGCTTGGTCGTCGACGGCACCTACGGCTTCTTCGTCAGCGATCTTATCCTGTTGGTCAACCTCGCCGGCGCACCGAACTGCTCGCTGCGCAAGGTCACCGCCGTAACGCCGTCCTCGTCGATGCTGAATTTCAACCCGGGCGCCGCGGGCGAGTACAACCCGCCGCCCGGCGGAAACGGCCTGCTTCCCAAATACGCGAAGGACGACCTGGTGTTCGACCTCGGCCAGCTGCGCCGGCGGAACTACGCCATCGTCAACAACAACCTGCGCGCGACCGACTCGCTGCTCAGCGCGGGCGGCACCACGGCCTTCGACGTGGTCGACGGCATCGTCGACCTGCGTGCGCAGTACGGCAAGGACAACGGCGTCAACAACGGCACGGTCAGCAATGCGACGTACACGCTGGGCGACGGAATCATCGACAGCTACGACAACAATCCCCCCGTCACTTCGTCGGAGTGGACCCAGGTGCTGGCGGTGCGCGTCGGCGTGCTGGCGCGCATCGGCAACTTCGAGAAGCCCTCGGTTTCGGGCGGCAACTGCGACGCGACCACGGTCCTGCCGACCTGGTCGGGAAGCGCCGGCAGCCCGTTCAACGCCGTGGACATCGCCACCGTCACCAGCCAGGCGCGCTGCTACCGTTACCGCGTCTTCGAAACCGTGATTCCGCTGCGCAACATGATCTGGAGGGCGTCGTGAAAATGCTGACCCATGCGGCCCGCCGCGCGCAGCGAGGCGCGGTACTTTTCATCGCGCTGATCGTGCTGGTAGCGATGTCGCTCGCCGGGCTCGCGCTGATGCGCGGCGTGGACACCGGCACGCTGATCGCCAACAACCTCGCGTTCAAGCAAAGCGCCACCATGGGCGGCGACCTGGGCGTCGAAGCCGCGCGCACCTGGCTGCTCGCCAACGCGGGCGCGACGCTGCAGAACGACCAGCCCGCGGTCGCCAACGGCACCGGCTACTGGTCGACCTCGCAGGATGCGCTCGACCTGATCAACGCCTACGACTGGACCACCGCGGTGAACGTCGGCACCGACGCGGCGGGCAACCAGGTGAGCTACGTCATCCAGCGCCTGTGCGACGCCTCGGGCCCCACGACCGCCGCCAACTGCCTCAAGTCGTCCTCGTCGACCGCCAGCGCGAGCAGCAAGGGCGGGGCGACCTACGGAACCTATGGTATCGCCGCGCCGACCGACGCGTACTTCCGCGTCACCGTGCGCGTAGTCGGCCCCCGCAACACGGTGAGTTTCGTACAAGCGACGATGTACTGACATTCGTCGCGACACGGAGAACGTGCCATGAAAGCGAACAAGCTGATCCTCAAGACGCTGGCCTTCGGACTGGGCGCCTCGCTCGCATTCGCGGGCCGCTTGCTCGCGGCACCGACCGACATCGCGACCCAGCCGCTCGCGCTGCCTGCGGCCAACGTGCCGCCGAACATCATGCTGCTGCTGGACGACTCGGGCTCGATGATCCAGCAGTACACCCCCGACTACCTGGGGCGCTACTTCGGCGGCAGCAACCGGCACTGCCTCGACGCCAAGGACGACAACGGCTCGATCGACACGAGCCTCGACAACTGCGAGGCAGGCGACCCGCCGCTGATGACGCCCGACCTGAACACCCAGTATTACAACCCCGAGATCCGCTACTTCCCCGGCGTCAACTACGACGGCAGCCCGATGGCGTCGATGGACGCCACGGCCACCAGCAAGTGGGCCGCGGTGCCGACCGACGCCATCAGCCTCGCGAGCCAGAACGCCTTCCGCCGCGACACGCTCGACATGAACAGCGGGGGCGGAACCGTGAGCACCTCGAACCTGGTCAGCAACTACCCCGACCGCGTCTGGTGCAAGGCGCAGTCCGACTCGGCGACGGGCTCGAATTGCCGCACCAACGGCTCGTATTCGTATCCGGACGTCAACTACGGCTACGGCAAAACCAGCGGCGGCGCGATCAAGTACATCTACGGTGGGCCCTACTACTATCGCATGGTCGCGAGCTGGTACTGCACCGACGACACGCTGACCAATTGCATCGAGCCCGTGCCGACCGGGCCGACCGGCATCTACACCGTCCCGGCGCCGGTGCGCTATTGCGACAGCACCGCGCTCACCAACTGCCAGGCCAAGTTCCAGGGCAGCTTCACGATTCCGCAGTACTCCGGCTTCGTCGTTCCGCCGAGCGGCACCTCGTCGCCCGCGACGGCGACCCTCACGGTGAGAAATCCCCAGTCGGACAGCTACTCCGGCACGATCACCGGCATCTTCGTCAAGGGCGTGAACATTATCGCGCCCGCGACGGTGAGCGCCGGCGGTCCGATCAACGCCAGCACTGCGGCGAGCGCCATCAGAACTGCCATAAATAGTGCCACCGCCACCACCGGCTACACGGCGACGGTGTCGAGCAACGTCGTGACCATCACCGCGCCGGGGGCGGGCAAGCCGAACGACTGCACGGTGGCGGGCAACTGCTCGGCCTGGAACAGCGCCTCGGTGATCGTGCAATCGCCCGGCACGCCGATCTCGCAGGCGAGCACGAGCTTCACCGTCTCCAGCACGTCCGGCGGCGACAGCGTCAACAGCATGACCGTAAGCGGCACGCTGCTCTTCCCCTCATCGATTACCTGCACCAGCGGCGCGGGCTGCTCGGGCGGCGGCACGGGGCGCAACACCTGGATGGCGAGCGCGATCGCGTCCGCGATCAACCTCGGCGGCACCGGCTTCACCGCCACCGCGTCCGGCACCGGCGTCACTATCACCGCGCCCACGACCAGCGGCGGCGAGGTAAACGGCGCCACGCTCGTCGTCAGCACCTCGGGCATGAGCGCGGGCAACGGCTCGATCTTCAGCGGCGGCGCCACCAACGGCGACATCGAGACCACGACCAGCAACTTCACCGGCGGCGTCGACGCCAACAGCGGCCGCAGCAACGTGGGCGAGTTCGTGCGCACCAACATCACGCCGTTCCAGGACCCGCCCATCAACTCGATACCGAAGACCTTCCCGAGGGGCCCGGCGCGTACCGACTGCGTCGGCGCGGTGTGCACCTACGCGGAGGAGATGACCAACTTCGCCAACTGGTACGCCTACTACCGCATGCGCGACACCATGGCGAAGACCGCGATCGGCCGCGCCTTCGTCGCGCTCACCGACCAGTACCGGGTCGGCTTCATTACCATCAACCCGGGCAGCCCGGTTCAGTCGAGCCGCTACCTGAAGGCGGATGCCTTCTCCGACGGCGCCGGCAACCAGAAGGATGTGTGGTTCCAGAAGGTCTACGGCACCGGCAGCAACGGCAGCACGCCGCTGCGCGAGGCGCTGTCGCGCGTCGGGCGCTACTACGCGGGCGTCACGAGCGGGATCAACGGCGGCATGGACGGCAGCCCGATCGAGTATTCCTGCCAGCCGAACTACACGCTAGCAATGACCGACGGCTACTGGAACGGCAGCTCGGGCGTCGATCTGAGCGGCAGCAGCATCGGCAACCAGGACAACGTCGACGGCGGCTATTCGACGCGCGCGATCGGCGCCTACGACGGCGGCCTTTCCGGGTCGACCAACACCCTCGCCGACGTCGCGATGTACTACTACAAGACCGACCTGCGCACCGACCTCGCCGACAACGTGCCGACGACGCCGACGGACGCCGCACCGCACCAGCACATGACCACCTTCACCGTGGGCCTGGGCCTCGCGGGCCGGCTCAACTACGACCCCAACTACGTCAGCCAGACGAGCGGCGACTTCTACGACATCAAGCAGGGCAGCAAGAACTGGCCGGTGCCGGCGGCGGACTCGGAGACGGCGCTCGACGACCTGTGGCACGCGGCGGTCAACGGGCGCGGCCAGTTCTTCAGCGCCAGGGACCCGGTGACGCTGGCGCAGGGCATTGGCGAGACACTGGCGGCGGTGAGCTCGCGCGTCGGTGCCGGTGCCGCGGCAGCGACCTCGAACCTGCAACCGGTCGCCGGCGACAACTTCGCCTTCACCGCCCAGTACCAGACGGTGGAGTGGAGCGGCGACGTCATTGCGCGCACCATCGACCTCGACAGCGGTATCGTCGCGAGCCGGGCCCTGTGGTCGGCGCAGGCGCTGCTCGACCTGCGCACCGCCGCCGATCGCCACATTTTCACCTATGACCCGACCGACACGTCGGCCCCCAGCACCGGCAACGGCAACATGCTGAGGGCGCTGTGCTGGCCGGGCGCCGCCGCCACCGGCCTGTACCCGGGCTGCAACGGCGAGGGCGAACTCGCGTCGGCCGACCTGACCAGCTATTTCGACCCCTCGACTCTGACCCAGGCAGGCACCTGGAGCGCGCTTCAGGCCGGTTCCGCCTCGGCGCAGAAGCTCGTCGACTACCTGCGCGGCGACACCTCCAACGAGGATACGGGCGGCAGCCTGGCGAGCGACCTGTTCCGCCAACGCGCGCACCTGCTCGGCGACGTGGTCGACGCGCAGCCTGCGTACGTGAAGGGTTCGCCCTTCGGTTACAACATCGGCGCCTACGCGGGCGTCGACCCCTTCTACCAGCAATTCAAGCAGAGCACGGACGGCACGACCGGCACGCGCCTGGGCACGGTGTACGTGGCCGCGAACGACGGCATGCTGCACGCCTTCGAGACCGACCCGGACAACAACCCCTATTACCAGACGGCGGGTATCGCCACGGCGACAACGACCGACGATGCGTTTACCGGCACGCTCAACACCAGCCCGGTGTCCGGTGAGGGATCCGAGCGCTGGGCCTACGTGCCGGGGATCGTGCTGTCGGAGATCAAGAAGCTCGCCAACAAGCCGTACATCCACCAGTTCACCACCGACGGCTCGCCAGTGGTCGGCGACATCTGCTTCGGCCACACCGCCTCGACCCCGTGCGCCTCCATGGCCAGCTGGCACACCATCCTGGTGGCGGGGCTCAACGCGGGCGGGCGCGGCTACTATGCGCTTGACATCACCGATCCCGTCAATCCGAAAGTCCTGTGGGAGCTCAAGGGCAGCAGTGGAACCGCCTGTCTCACCGCGGCCCAGGCCAACAGCGGCACGTTCTTCGAGGACTGCAATATCGGCCTGTCGTTCGGCAACCCGATCATCACCAAGCGGAAGTCGGACGGCAAGTGGGTGGTCATCGTGTCCTCGGGCTACAACAACCTGACGCCGGGTGACGGCCAGGGACACCTGTACGTCGTCGACGCCCAGTCCGGCGCGATCCTCAACCGCATCGACACCGGGGTCGGCTGCGACGGCGTGAGCACCACCGCGCCCTGCGTCGCCGGCACCAGCGACCCGAGCGGCCTCGGACGCATCAACGCCTGGGTCGACAACGCGTTCAACGACAACACCGCTCTGCGCATATACGCGGGCGATCTGAAGGGCAACGTGTGGCGCTTCCAGCTCGATCCTAGCGAGACCGGCTACATGACCGCCTACAAGCTGACCACGCTCGTCGACTCGGGCGGCACGCCGCAGCCGATCACCGCGCGCCCCGAGCTGGGCGAGGTGCAGGGCTACTCGGTGGTCTACGTCGGCACCGGCAAGCTGCTCGGCACCAGCGACACGGCGACCATTCCCGCGCCGCAGCAGCAGAGCATCTACGCCGTCCGCGACGACCTCACCAGCGGCTCGATCTCGCGCAGCGACATGGTGCAGCAGACGCTGTCGGCGATCAGCTCCAGCGCGCGCACCACGACCTCCAACCCGGTCGACTTCAACACCACGAAGGGCTGGTTCGTCGACCTGCCCGACTCGGGCGAGCGCGTCAACGTCGATCCGATCCTGCAGCTCGGCACGCTGGTGGTGCCCTCGAACGTGCCGTCCGCCGACTCTTGCGTGGCGGGTGGCTACGGCTGGATCAACTTCCTCGACTACCGGACGGGCGCCTATGTGCCCGGCGCCAGCGCGAATATGGCGTCAACCAAGATCGCGGCCTCGCTGGTCGTGGGTATCAACGTCGTGCAGCTGCCCGGCGGCAAGGTGGTGACCATCGTGACCACGGCCGACAACCAGCAGCTGACGCAGGAAACGCCGGTCGCGCCGCCGTCGGTCAGCGGCCGCCGCGTGACCTGGCGCGAGCTGATCTCCGAGTAAGCGACGGCGCCTCAGGCGAGCGCATGCCCAACCCGTCTCCCGCGAAGCGCGGCCACCTCCTGCCGCGGCTCGCGGGGGCGCTCGGTGCCGCGCTGGCCCTGCAGGCGGCGGCCGCTTCGTCCGAAGCGCCGGTGCCCGGGCCGCGCTACTACGCCACGCGCGAGCTCGATGAGCGGCCCGGCATCCTGAATCACGTCGAACCGGCGTATCCAGAGGCGGCATTGCGCCGCAACGTTTCCGGCACGGTGGTCGTGCGCGTCTACATCAATGAGCAGGGCCGCGTCGATCGCGTGGAAACGGTTCGCGCCAGCCCGGCCGGCTACTTCGAGCAATCGGCCGCGCGCGCATTTCGCACGGCGCGCTTCACGCCCGGCAAGAAGGGCAAGCGCGCGGTCAGAACTCAGATGGTGATCGAGGTGAGCTTCGAAGCCCCGCCGCCCCGGCCGGGTGCGGGCGGCAAGCGCTGACGCGCACTACTTCTTCCGCGAGAGCTCGCGGGGCACGGTGAACACCACGCCCTCGATGATACCCTCCAGCTGGCGCACGCTGCCCGCGCCCAGCTCGCGCAGCCGCGCGATCAGCTCGTTCACCAGCACCTCCGGCGCGGAGGCGCCCGCGGTCACGCCCACGCGGCGCTTGCCCGCAATCCACTCCGGGCGCAGGTCCGCGGCGCGGTCCACCATGTACGCCGGGACGCCCATGTTGACGGCCACCTCGCGCAGGCGGTTCGAGTTCGAGCTGTTGGGCGAGCCCACCACGATCACCACGTCGCACTGCGGCGCCATGAACTTGACCGCGTCCTGGCGGTTCTGCGTCGCGTAGCAGATGTCGTCGCGCTTCGGTCCGCGGATCTGCGGGAAGCGCGCCTTGAGCGCCTCCACGATCGCCGCGGCGTCGTCCACCGAGAGCGTGGTCTGGGTGACGTAGGCGACGCGGGCGGGATCCCTGACCTCGACTCCCGCGACGTCCGCCACCGACTCCACCAGGTGCATGTTCGAGGCCGACTGTCCCATGGTGCCCTCGGCCTCCGGGTGGCCGCGATGGCCGATCATGACGATCTCCAGGCCCGCGGCGAGCATCTTGGCCACCTCGACGTGCACCTTGGTGACCAGCGGGCAGGTGGCGTCGAAAATTTTCAGGCCGCGCGCCTCCGCGTCGGCGCGCACCGCCTTCGCCACGCCGTGGGCGCTGAAGATCACGGTGCTGCCGGCGGGAACCTCGTCCAGCTCCTCGACGAACACCGCGCCCTTGGCGCGCAGGTCGTCGACCACGAAGCGGTTGTGCACGATCTCGTGGCGCACGTAGATCGGCGCGCCGAACTGCTCGAGCGCGCGCTCCACGATCTCGATGGCGCGCTCCACCCCGGCGCAGAAGCCGCGCGGGTTGGCGAGCACCACTTCGGGGAGCTTCGGCGGCTGCGGGTCCGCGTGCATCGGCCTATGTTGCCACCATCAGACGACGGCGAGAACCTCAACCTCGAAGCGCAGCCTGCGGCCCGCAAGCGGGTGGTTGAAGTCCACGAGCACGTCGTGGTCATGCAGCTCGCGCACCAGCCCGGCGTGGCGGCCGCCCTCGGGCGTGGAGAACTCGATCACCGCGCCTGCTTCGAGCGTCATATCCCGCGGAAAGGACGCGCGCGGCAGCGCCTGCATGAGCTCCGGGCGCGGCTCGCCGAACGCCTGCGCCGCTTCGAGCTCGAAGGCGTAGCTGCCGCCGGGCTCGGTGCCGGCGAGGCACTGCTCCAGTCCCGCGGCGAGCTCGCCGCGGCCGAGCGCGAGCGTGGCCGGGTTGCCGCCGAAGGTCGAAAGCACCTCGGTGCCGTCTTCCAGCCGGATGCGGTAATGCAGCGTCATCAACGCGCCTCCGGCCGGCACGCCCGTCACCGCGTTCCCCGCTGTAGGAAGCTCTCGAGGATGAGCAGCCCCGCGCCCACCGTGATCGCCGAGTCGGCGACGTTGAACGCGGGCCAGTGCCAGCCGAGCGCGTGGAAATCGAGAAAATCGACCACCTGCCCGAAGCGCAGCCGGTCGACCAGGTTGCCGAGCGCGCCGCCGAGGATCAGCGCCAGGCCGCCACAGAACATGCGCCTGCCCGGCGAGCGCACGAGCAGCACCGACACGACTGCGATCGCGAGCAGCGCGACGCCGACGAACAGCGGCGTCTGCCAGCCTGGCGCGCCGGCGAGAAAGCTGAACGCCGCGCCCTTGTTGTAGGCCAGCACCAGGTTGAAGAACCCGGTGATGCGCACGCGCTCGCCCGCGGCGAGGCTCGACAGGATCGCCCACTTGGTAAGCTGGTCGGCGACGAGGATCGCCGCCGCCAGCCCGAACCAGGGCGTTGACCTAGGCATGCGTGCGCGGCTCCCCCGACCCGAACAGGTTCGCCACGCAGCGGCTGCACAGCGCCGGATGCGCGGGATCGGCGCCGACGTCGGCGCGGTAATGCCAGCAGCGTTCGCACTTCGCGTGGGCGCTCGGCGTGACGCGGATCCGCTCGTCCGCGGCGCTCGCCGCGCGCGTCGCGCGCGCCTGTGACGTGAGCATCACGAACTTGAGCTCGTCGCCCAGGCCGGCGAGCAGCTCGCAGTCGGCGCCGTCGACGCGCAACTCCACCTCGGCCTGCAGCGACGAGCCGACCTTGCCGGCGCCACGCAGCTCCTCGATGCTCTTGCGCACCGGGTTGCGCAGCTCGCGCAGGCGCGCCCATTTCGCCAGCAGCTGCGGCGCGTCGGCGACCTCGGGTAGCGCGTACCGGGTGTGGAAGAACACGCTGTCGTCCTTGTCGCCGGCGAACACCGCCCACAGCTCCTCGGCGGTAAAGCTCAGGATCGGCGCGAGCAGCCGCACCAGGCTGTGCGTGATGTGATACAGCGCGGTCTGCGCCGAGCGGCGCGCGCGCGAGTCGGCGCCGCAGGTGTACAGGCGGTCCTTGAGGATATCGAGGTAGAACCCGCCCAGGTCCTCGGAGCAGAAACCCTGCAGCTTCTGCACGACCAGGTGGAATTGGTAGCGCTCGTAGTCCGCGGCCAGCTCCTCCTGCAGCCGCGCGGTGAACGCGATCGCGTAGCGGTCGATCTCCACCAGCTCCGCAGCCGGCAGCGCGTGCTTCGCAGCGTCAAAGTCGGCGGTGTTGGCGAGCAGGAAGCGCAGCGTGTTGCGGATGCGGCGGTAGCTCTCGACCACGCGCTTCAGGATCTCGTTCGAAAGATTGAGCTCGCTCGAGTAGTCGGTGCTCGCGACCCACAGGCGCAGAATGTCCGCCCCGAGCGTGCCGGTGATCTCCTGCGGCGACATGCCGGTGCCGCGCGACTTGGACATCTTGCGGCCTTCCATGTCAATGACGAAGCCGTGCGTCAGCAGTCCCTTGTAGGGCGGCACGCCGTTCATCATGCACGACACCAGCAGCGACGAGTGGAACCAGCCGCGGTGCTGGTCCGAGCCCTCGAGGTAAAGGTCGGCCGGAAACTCGGTCTGCTCCTCGTGCGAGCCGCGCAGCACCGTGAAATGCGTCGAGCCCGAGTCGAACCAGACGTCGAGCGTGTCCTTGACCTTGTCGTAGTGCGACGCGTCGTCGCCCAGCAGCTCTCGGGGATCGAGCTGCTGCCAGGCCTCGATGCCGCCCTCCTCCACGCGCTTGGCCACCGCCTCGAGCAGCTCGCGCGTTTCGGGGTGCAGCTCGCCGGTGTCCTTGTGGATGAAGAACGGCATCGGCACGCCCCACTGGCGCTGGCGCGACAGCGTCCAGTCGGGACGATTGGCGATCATGCCATGCAGCCGCGCCTGACCCCAGGCGGGGAAGAACCGGGTGTTCTCCACGCCGCGCAGCGCCGTGGCGCGCAGCGGCTCGGAGGGCTTCACCCCCTCGTAGCCCGGCGTGGCGTCCATGCCGGCGAACCATTGCACCGTAGCGCGCAGGATCACCGGCGTCTTGTGCCGCCAGCAATGCATGTAGCTGTGCACATACGGAGCGCGCGCGAACAGCGCACCGCGCCGCTCGATCTCGGCGACGATCTCCAGGTTCGCGTCCCAGATCATGCTGCCGCCGAACAGCGGCAAAGACTTCGCGAAACGGCCATCGCCCTGCACCGGCGTGAGCATGTCCTCGTCCTTCATGCCGTAGCGCCGGCAGGACTCGAAGTCCTCGACGCCGTAGGCCGGCGCGGAGTGGACGATCCCGGTGCCGGTGTCGAGCGTCACGTAGTCGCCGAGGTATACCGGCGCGGCGCGGTCGTAGAAGGGGTGGCGGAAGGCGATGCCCTCGAGCGCCGCGCCCTTGCAACCCGCGAGGGTGCTGCCCGAAAGCTTGTAGCGCGCGAGGCAGGCGTCCTTGAGATCGCTCGCGAGGATCAGCGCGCCGCGCTCCGTTTCGACCAACGAGTAATCGATGTCCGGATGCACGTTCAACGCCTGGTTTGCCGGGATCGTCCAGGGCGTGGTCGTCCAGATCACCGCGTAGATCGGCCCGCGCGGAAGCTCGTCGAGCGCAAACGCCCGTTTCAGCTTCTCCCGATCGCCGTCCGCCAACAGGAAGCCGACGTCGATCGCCAGGTCCTTGCGGTCCTCGTACTCGACCTCGGCCTCGGCGAGCGCCGAGCCGCAGTCGAAGCACCAGTTGACCGGCTTGAGGCCCCGGTACACGTAGCCCTTGCCGAGAAGCACGCCGAGCGCGCGGATCTCGTCGGCCTCGTTGCGATACGCCATGGTGAGGTACGGGTTGTCCCAGTCCCCGAGCACGCCCAGGCGCTGGAAATCCACCTTCTGTCGCGCGATCTGCTCGGTCGCGTAGGCGCGGCACAGGCGCTGGGTCTCCTCCGCCGAAAGGTGCTTGCCATGCTGCTTCTCGATCTGCACCTCGATCGGCATGCCGTGGCAGTCCCAGCCGGGCACGTAAGGGGCATCGAAGCCGGCCAGGGTGCGCGACTTGACGATCATGTCCTTGAGGATCTTGTTCACCGCGTGCCCGATGTGGATGTCGCCATTGGCGTACGGCGGGCCGTCGTGCAGCACGAACCGCGGCCGCCCCTTGGCGATGCTCCTCAGGCGCTGGTAGATGCCGCGTTCCTGCCATTCGCGCACCCACTGCGGCTCGCGCTTGGCGAGATCGCCGCGCATCGGGAACGGAGTGTCCGGAAGATTCAGCGTGTTCTTGTAGTCAGCCATGCTTCGCAAAAAACTCCTTGGCCATTGCGACGTCGCGCGCGATCGCGGCGCGCAGCGCGTTCAGATCGGGATACTTCGCCTCGTCGCGCAACCTTTCGATGAAGCGCACCCGCAGGTGGCGCCCGTAGAGCTCCTCGGCGAAATCGAACAGGTGCACTTCCAGCAGCGGTACCGCCACCTCGTTCACCGTCGGACGCCGCCCGACGCTCGCCACGCCCGGCAGCCAATGGCCGCCGTCGCTGGCGTCCGCGCCGCAGGCCTCGACGACGTAGATGCCGGCGAGCGGCGCGCGATGTGGCAGCACCAGGTTCGCCGTCGGGAAACCGAGCTCCCGCCCGAGCTTGGCGCCGTGCGCCACGCGCCCCGACAGCGTATAGGGACGCCCGAGCAGCCGCTCCGCGCGCGGGAAATCCGCCGCCAGCAGCGCCGCGCGTACCGCGGAGCTGGAGATGCGCTCGCCCGCGTGCGTCACCTCGGGCATCGCCTCGAGCGCGAAGCCGTGGCGCCGCGCGGCGTCGGCGAGCGCCGCGAAGTCGCCGGCGCGGCGCGCCCCGTAGCGAAAATCGTGCCCCACCAGCAGCCAGCTGACGCCCAAGCCGCGCACCAGCATGTCCTCGACGAAGCGCGGCGCCGCGAGCGAGGCGAAGCGCGCATCGAAGCGCGCCACGTGCACGCGCTCGACGCCGGTCGCGGCGATCAGCTCGAGCTTCTCGCGCAAGCGCGTCAGGCGCGCAGGCGCCGCATCGGGGGCGAAGAACTCACGCGGATGCGGCTCGAAGGTGAGCACGCAGGAGCCGGCACCGGAGGCGCGCGCCTGGGAAACGACGCGCTTGAGCATGGCCTGGTGGCCGAGGTGCACGCCGTCGAAGTTACCGATGGTCAGGGCGTGCCGGCCTCGGACAGGCGATACGGAGCCGTGCGTGACGACCATCTGGCGCGCTTAAAATGATGAATTATAGCGGCTTTTCTGCAGCGCAACGAGCGTCCGCCGGGCGCTTTGCATAGAATTCAGGATCGGCCGCAGCCGAGAAGGGGAACCCGCGTGAAGACGCTCGAAGAGCAGATGGCCATTTACGCCGCGTACCACCAGGACCCGCGCAACAAGGCAACGCATTTCGTCGGCGTGCCGACGATCATCCTCGCGCTGTTCATCCCGCTCGCCTGGCTGCGCTTCGACGTCGGCGGCGTGGAGATCAACGGCGCGATGCTGTTCGCCGCCGTGGTGCTCGCGTACTACTTCGTGCTCGACGTGCCGCTCGCACTCGCCATGACCGCGGTGGTCGCGGCGCTGATCTGGCTCGGCGAGCTGATCGCGGGGCAAGGGAGCGCCGCCGGCTGGGCGTGGTTCGGCGCGCTGTTCGTGGGCGGCTGGATCCTGCAGCTCGTGGGCCACGTCTTCGAGGGACGCAAGCCCGCGCTCGCCGACAACCTGTTCCAGATCTTCGTCGCCCCGGTGTTCCTGTGCGCCGAGGTGTTCTTCGCGCTGGGCTACAAGCCGGACCTGCACGACGCGGTGCAAAAACGCGCCCTCGAGATGCGCGGCGCCGCGGCTTCTACTTGACGACGAGGCGGCCGCTCGCGAGCGGCGCGAAAGCGATCAATCCCAGGACCGGACCGGGCAGGAGCAGCCAGGCAACGCGCGCGCCCATGTCCGCGATCAGCGCGCTCGCGAGACTGATCGAGAACACCGTGATCAGGAAGCCGATGGCGTTCTGCAAGGCGAGCGCGCTTCCGAGGAGCTCGGGTGGGCAGGCTCTCGCCGACAACGCCGAGAACTGCGGCGAATCGCTGACCACCGCCACCCCCCATACCAGCAGCAGCACGAGAGCAAGCGTCGACGACAGGCCGCTCGCCAGCGGGTAGATCAGGCACATGGTCGCCGAGCCACCCAGCGCCAGCGCGGCGACGCGCACGCTGCCCAGGTGCCGGCTCAGCCAGCCGCCGAGCATGCAACCCACGCCGCCCGCCGCGATCACCGCGAACGACCACGACGAGACGCTCGTTGCGTCCGCCGCCCCGCCCGGCGCCAGCGCGGCAGCGGCGAGCAGCGGCACGATGGTCCACATGGCGTACAGCTCCCACATGTGGCCGAAATAGCCGAGCGCCGAGGCGCGGAATGCCGGGATGCGAAACGCGCGCAGGACGCCGCCCCAGCCCGCGCGGCGCCCGGGCCCGCTTTTCAGGTGCGGCCCGTCGCCCAGCGCCAGCACGGCGAGCCCCGACATCGCGGCGAGCAACGATGCGGCGAGCACGGCCGCCTGCCACGGCGCGCTGCCTCCCAGGGCGCGGATCGCGTGCGGCAGCGCAGTGCCGATGGTCAGCATGCCGACCAGCCAGCCGAGCGTCTCGCCCGCGCGTCCCGGCGCCCAGCTCACGACCAGCTTCATCCCAAGCGGGTAGATCCCCGCGAGCGCAAAGCCCGTGAGGAAGCGGTACAGGCAGCCGTCGGCCACGCCGTGCGCGAGCAGCGCGAAAGCCGCGTTGGCGAGCGCGCCGGCCCCGGCGCAGACCGCGAAGATGCGGCTCGCCGCATAGCGATCGGCGAGCCCGGAAAGCGAAAAGAACAGCGTTCCCGCGATGAAGCCGAGCTGCACCGCGCTGGTCAGGGCCCCAATGTCCCCGCTCGTCAGGCCCCACGCGCGCGCCAGGTCCGCGGCGGCGGCGTTGGCGGTGAACCACAGCGAGGCGCCGAACAGCTGGGCGACGACGATCAGGGGGATGGCGGTCGAGCCGCCCGGGCGGGAGTCACGGGTCATGGCGCGGGAGAGTACAACATCGCGGTCGCGCTCCGGTCGAAGGCCTTTCGTCCGGCTGACGCCCGCGGGGCAAGGCCCCCGTACAATTCTCTTTTGCCAGTCCGTCGCCAATCGGAGACAATCCGCGGCTGGGTTTTCGCCGCCCGCCCTGCCTTGCCGCGGCGGTTCCCGGCCGGAGCGGTGTCGAGGGGCCCGCTTCCTCTGAATCCTGATGCAAGGACCTGACACGATGAAACCATTGCTCACGCTGTCGCGCGCGATCGACGGGCTCAACGAGCGGATCGGACGCGCCCTGATGTGGCTGGTGCTGGTGGCGGTACTCGTCAGCGCGGGCAACGCTACCACGCGCTATATGCTCGACATCGCCTCGAACGCCTGGCTCGAGCTGCAGTGGTACCTGTTCGCCGCCGTGTTCCTGCTGTGCTCGGGCTACACCCTGCGCCACAACGAGCACATCCGCATCGACGTGGTGAACTCGCACCTCTCGACCCGCACGCAGATGTGGATCGACATCTTCGGCCTCGTTTTTTTCCTGCTCCCGATGGCGACCATCATCATGTGGCTGTCCTGGCCGATCTTCGTGAACGCCTATCAGAGCGGCGAAGTCTCGGTCAACGCGGGGGGGCTGATCCGCTGGCCCGCGCGGCTGATGGTGCCGGCCGGGTTCTTCCTGCTGTCGCTGCAGGGCCTGTCCGAGCTGATCAAGCGCATCGCTTTCCTCCGTGGACTGATTCCGAATCCGCTCGAGAAGCACGAGGACCCGGCCCTCGAGCAGCTGCACGTCGACGAGGAACCCGCGAAATGACCGCCTTCCTGATCGCCTACATGGCGCCGCTGATGTTCGGCGCGCTGGTGGTGTTTTTGCTCCTGGGCTTTCCGGTCGCGTTCTCGCTCGCCGCGAACGGCCTGTTTTTCGGCTGGATCGGCATTGAGTTGGGCCTGCTGCACCCGGCCCTGCTGCAGGCGCTGCCCGAACGCATCTTCGGCATTATGGCGAACGACACCCTGCTCGCGATCCCGTTCTTCACCTTCATGGGCCTGATCCTCGAGCGCAGCGGCATGGCCGAGGACCTGCTCGACACCATCGGGCAGCTCTTTGGCCCGATCCGCGGCGGACTCGCCTACGCGGTGATCTTCGTCGGCGCGCTGCTCGCCGCCACCACCGGAGTCGTCGCGGCCTCGGTGATCTCGATGGGGCTGATCTCGCTCCCGATCATGCTGCGCTACGGCTACGACCGGCGCGTCGCAAGCGGCGTGATCGCCGCCTCGGGAACGCTGGCGCAGATCATTCCGCCCTCGCTGGTGCTGATCGTGCTCGCCGACCAGCTCGGCCGCTCGGTCGGGGACATGTACGCGGGCGCCTTCATCCCCGGCTTCATCCTCACCGGCATGTACGCGGTCTACATCTTCGCCGTGACCCTGATCTACCCGAAGGCGGCTCCAGCGCTGCCGCCCGAGGCGCGCACGCTGCGCGGCCTGAAGCTGCTGGCGCGCGTGGTGTTCGTGCTGATTCCGCCGCTCGCGCTGATCTTCCTGGTGCTCGGCACAATCTTCATCGGCTGGGCCACCCCGACCGAGGGCGGCGCGATGGGCGCGACCGGCGCGCTGATCCTCGCGCTCATCAACCGGCGCCTGTCCTACTCGCTGCTCAAGCAGGCGATGAACTCGACCGCGAAGCTGTCCTCGTTCGTGGTCTTCATCCTGGTCGGCTCCACGGTATTCAGCCTGGTGTTCCGCGGCGTCAACGGCGACCTGTGGGTCGAGCACCTGCTCACCAGCCTGCCCGGAGGCCAGCTCGGATTCCTGATCGTGGTCAACGTGCTGACCTTCCTGCTGGCGTTCTTCCTCGACTTCTTCGAGCTGGCGTTCATCATCGTGCCGCTGCTCGCCCCGGTCGCGGAGAAGCTCGGCGTCGACCTCATCTGGTTCGGCGTGCTGCTCGGCGTGAACATGCAGACCTCGTTCATGCACCCGCCGTTCGGCTTCGCGCTCTTTTACCTGCGCAGCGTGGCGCCCGCCAAGGAGTACCTGGACAAGATCTCCGGCAAGCTGATCAAGCCGGTGACCACCGGACAGATCTACATGGGCGCGATACCGTTCGTGGTGATCCAGGTGATCATGGTCGGCATCCTGATCTTCGCGCCGAAGCTCGTTACAGGCAGCCTGCACGAGCAGAAGTTCGACCTGAACAAGATCAAGATCGAGGTCGAAACGCCCTCCTACGAAAAGCAGGAGATCGACCAGAGCCTGGGCGCCGGCGGCGCGGACCAGGGACAGGCCGCCCCACCGGGCAAGTAACTTCCTATTCAGCCTCCACCAAAAACAAACCCCGCCGAGGCGGGGTTTGTTTTTTCTTGCGTGCTTCGGCTCACTGGCCGTATTTGGTGTGGAAGCGGAAATTGTCGTCCGTGTTTTCGTCGATGCGGAACCAGGAGATCGAGTCGGCGCGGAACTTCTTCCATTCCGGGTAGATGCGAGCCCAGTGCTTGCTCTTGCCTTTCAGCTCCTCGTACAGCTCGAAGGCCGCCTTGGCGGCCGCGTTCATCACCGACGCGGGGAATGCCTTGACCTGCGTGCCGCCGGCGATGAGGCGCTTGAGCGCGTCCACGTTCACCACGTCGTATTTGGCCGGCATCCACACATTCGCCTCGCCGCAGGCCGCTTCGATCGCCGCCTGGTAATGCTTGGGCAGCTCGTTCCACTTCTTCTCGTTCACCAGCGCCGTCAGGCCGGGACCGGGCTCCCACCATCCCGGGTAGTAGTAGAACTTCGCCACCTTGTTGAAGCCGAGCTTCTCGTCGTCGTAGGGGCCGACCCATTCCGCGGCGTCGATCGCGCCTTTTTCCAGCGCCGGGTAGATGTCCGGGCCGCCTAGCGACTGCGGCACCGCGCCGAGCTTCTTGGCCACTTCACCCGCGATCAACCCGCCGATGCGGAACTTGACGCCCTGGAGATCGGCGACACTCTTGATCTCCTTGCGCCACCAGCCGCCCATCTGCCCGCCGGTATTGCCGGCGTACAAAGCGACGCAGCCGTAGTCCTTGAACAGCGGCGCCATCAGCTCCCTGCCGCCGCCGTGCAGCCACCAGGCATTCTGCTGGCGGCAGTTGAGGCCGAACGGGATCGCGGTGGCGATGGCGAACGCCGGGTCCTTGCCGGCGTAGTAATACGGCGCCGTATGCCCCATCTCGACCGTGCCCGCCTGTACCGCGTCGAGCACCTGCAGCGGGGGCACGATCTCGCCCGCAGCAAACGTGCGGATCTGGAACTTGCCGTCGGTAATTTCGCCCACCCGCCTGGCGACCAGGTCTGCGCCGCCGAACAGGGTATCCAGGCTTTTCGGCCAGCTCGCCGCCAGGCGCCACTGGATGGTCGGCTGCGCATGAACGATGGCCGGCGCGGCGAGGGTGCCGACCGCCAGGCCTCCAGCAGCCTTCTTAAGGAATGAGCGACGCTTCATAAGTCTCCTCTCTGTTAGGGATTTTCGTGGACCCGGGGCTCCGCCGGGCCCGGAGCCGCGATTGTAAGCGCATGCGCAGGAAAAGCCTACGACGGCCTGTCAGCGCCATGACAGCATTTTTCAATTCAGGCGCGCGCACAGGGCGCCCAACTCCATCGCCTTGGCGCGCACCTCCTCGAAGTCCGGCGCGTCTGGGTCGCGCTCCAGGTACTCGGATAGATCTCGGAATGCAGCGCGATACGCTTCCATGCGCTGGTACAGCAGGCCGCGATCGCGCAGCTCCGATCGGGCCCCGGGGTTGACCACCAGGATGCGATTCAGAACCGCCAGCAGGCGCTCGGGCTTGTCGGTCTCGCGGTAGATGCCCTTCAGGTTGCGCAGCATGCGCGCCAGGATCTGGCGGTTGCTCGCGGGCTCGAGAAACTGGTCGAGCGGCAGCTCGGCAACCGGAACGCCGCCGGTCGCGCCTTCGGGAATCACGCGCTTGAGGCGCGCATGCAGCTCGTCCTCCGATTGCGGGGCGCCGCCGCTGAACGGATCGAGCACCAGCATGCGGCTGCGCAGCCGCAGCCGCACCAGGAAATGGCCGGGAAAGGAAACGCCTTCCAGCGGCAGGCCGACGCGCCTTCCGAGCTCCATATACACGATCGCGAGCGTGATCGGGATCCCGGTCTTGCGGTCCATCACCTCGTTCAGGTAGCTGTTGCGCGGGTCGTAGTAATCGTCCGTATTTCCGTAGAAGCCGAGCTCGTCGAACAGGAACTGGTTCAGCGCCACGACGCGCTCCTCGGCGCCGCTGCTCTGCGGCATCTTGGCGCGCAGGTGCATCGCCAGGCGCTCGAGCTCGGCGAGGTAGCGCTCGACGTCGAGCGCGGGATAGGCGTCCTCGGCGATCAGCAGGCAGCCGCGCGCGAGATCGATCCTCGCGTCCTCGCGCCGCAGCAGCTCGGCAAAAGTCTCGAGCGACGCGCTCATTCGGCGCCGCGGCGCGAGAACTGGCGCACGCGAAACCCCAGCAGCAGCAGCGAGCCGCCGTAGACCGCGACGCCGAGCGCCACCAGGCCCGCCATCGCCGGCACCTTGCCGCGCCATGCGGCGCGCAGCCACCATTGCGCATCGCCCGCCGCGAAGTGCAGCGCGGCGGCCATCAGCGCCGCCGCCAACGCCACCTTGGCCGCGAACGCCACCCACCCCGGCTGCGGCGTGTAGATGCCGTGCTTGCGCAGGTAGCGGTACAGCAGCCCGGCATTGAGGCACGCGCCGAGCGCGATGGCGAGCGCCAGCCCCGCGTGTTTCAGCGGCACGATGAAGGCCAGGTTCATGGCCTGCGTGGCGAGCAGCGTGAGCACGCCGATCTTCACCGGCGTCACCACGTTCTGGCGCGCATAGAAGCCCGGCGCCAGAATCTTCACCAGGATCATGCCGACCAGCCCGGCGCTGTAGGCGACCAGCGCCTGGCGCGTCATCCAGGCATCCTCGCCGGTGAAGCGGCCGTAATGGAACAGCGTGGCGATCAACGGCAGCGCGATCACGGCCAGCGCGACGGCCGCCGGCACCGCGAGCAGCAGCGTGACGCGCAGCCCCCAATCGAGCAGCCGGCCGTATTCCTCCGGTTGGGCGTCGGCATGGTATTTCGACAGGCTCGGCAGCAGGATGGTGCCCAGCGCCACGCCGAGCATGCCCGCGGGAAACTCCATCAGGCGGTCGGCGTAGTACAGCCACGACACGCTGCCCGAGACCAGAAACGACGCGAAGATGGTATTGATGAGCAGCGAGATCTGGCTGATCGAGACGCCGAACACCGCCGGCCCCATCAATTTGAGGATCCTGCCGACACCGGGGTGCAGCGGCTTGAGCCGCCAGCGCGGCAGCATGCCGAGGCGCGCGAGGAACGGCACCTGCAGTGCGAGCTGCAGCACGCCGCCCGCGAAAACCGCCCAGGCGAGCGCCAGCACCGGCGGGTCGAAGCGCTCGGCAAAGAACGCCGCCGTGACGATGAAGCTGACATTGAGCAGCACCGGCGTGAATGCCGGCACCGCGAAGCGGCTCCAGGTATTGAGGATCCCGGCGGCCAGCGCCACCAGCGAGATGAACAGGATGTAGGGAAAGGTGATGCGCAGCAGCGTCACGGTCAACGCGAACTTCCCGGGATCGGCGGCGAACCCCGGCGCCGAGACGTACACGATGAGCGGTGCCGCCAGCACGCCGAGCACGGCGGCCGCGACCAGCGCGAGGAACAGCAGCGTCGCGACGCTGTCGAGCAGCGCGCGCGTCTCTTCTTTGGTCTGCCGGCTGCGGTACTCACCCAAGACCGGAACGAAGGCCTGGGAAAATGCGCCCTCGGCGAACAGCCGGCGCAGCAGGTTCGGGATGCGAAACGCGACGAAGAACGCGTCGGTGGCGAGCCCGGCGCCGAAGAACCTGGCGATGAAGAAATCCCGCACGAAGCCCATCACGCGCGACACCAGCGTCATGCTGCTGATGGTCGCCAGGGCGCGCAGCAGGTTCATCGCTGCCGACCCCGTCGCGGGGCGCAATTTACCTTGCCTGGCGGGCAGTTAGCCGCTACAATGCGCCCCTTTTTCAGCCCACCCCCAACTTCATGGCCAATATCCAATCGGCTCGCAAGCGCGCCCGGCAATCGCAAAAGCGCCGCACGCACAACATGAGCCTGCGCACCGAAGTGCGCACCGCGATCAAGAGCGTCACCAAGGCCGTCGCCGCCGGCGACAAGGCCGCCGCGGCCGACGTGCTGCGGCGCTCGCACGGCGTCATCGACCGTGTCGCCGCGAAGGGCGTGCTGCACCGAAACGCCGCCAACCGCTACAAGAGCCGCCTCGCGGCGGCCGTCAAGGCGCTGCAATAACCTGTTCTGCGCCGCCGCGCGCAACGCGCGGCAAGCCTTCCCGCGACGTGTCCGGAACAACGCAAGGCAGCGGGATTGGCGCGCGGCAGGCACGTTGAATTATAGCAACGGGCGCCAATTTCCCTTGCATTTCACGGGCATCTGAATCACCGTTCGGCATCGCCATGGCCAAGCCCGTCAGCCGAATTCTCGTCATCAACGACGAAAGTCTGGTGCTGCGGGAGTTCGTCAAGGGCCTCAACGCGGCCGCGCGCACGCTGGACAACCCCCTCGGCATCGTTTTTTCCGGCGTCACTACCGCCAAGGAAGCGCTTGCGGCGATCGAGTCGGACGGCGACATGCAGGCGGTGCTGGTCGACGACACGCTCTACACGCTGCCGGGCAAGGGAAAGAAGAACGGCAGCGGTCGCAAGAAGCTGCAGATGTCCGCCATCGAGCTGGTACAGCGCATTACGCGTTTCCGCCCCGAGCTCGACGTGTACATCCTGATCGCGCAGGAAAAGGAAGACGACGTCGTCGACGCGCTGTTCACCGAGGCGGTCGACGGCTACTTCTACCGCGAGGAGCGCGATTACCGCGGCATCTACCGCATCCTGAACGCGCAGATCCAGGAGCGCGCTAGGACGCCGTTCACCGACCAGCTGAAGAATTATGTCTGGATGGCCAAGGACCAGTGGCACACGCCGGGGCATTCCTCGGGCGAGTCGCTGCGCGGCAGCCCGTGGGTCAACGACTTCTACGAGTTCATGGGCGAGCATGTGTTCGACGCCGATCTTTCCGTTTCGGTGCCGATGCTCGACTCGTTGATGGAGCCCAAGGGCGTGATCGCGGAGGCGCAGGCAATGGCCGCCAAGGCCTTCGGCGCGCGGCGCACCTTCTTCGCCACGAACGGCACCTCGACCGCCAACAAGGTCATCTTCCAGACCCTGCTCGCTCCCGGGGAGAAGCTGCTGCTCGACCGCAACTGCCACAAGAGCGTGCATCATGGCGTGGTGCTCTCGGGCGCGCATCCGGTCTATCTCGACAGCGCGCTCAACCGCAGGTACGGCCTGTACGGTCCGGTGCCCAAGAAGACCATCTTCGAGGCGATCGAGAAGCACCCGGACGCCGAGGCGCTGATCCTCACCTCCTGCACCTACGACGGCCTGCGCTACGACCTCGCGCCGATCGTCGAGGCGGCGCACGACAAGGGCATCAAGGTGATCATCGACGAGGCCTGGTACGCCTTCGCGCGCTTCCATCCGGAGTTCCGGCCCACCGCGCTCGAGGCGGGCGCCGACTACGCGACGCAGTCCACGCACAAGGTGATGTCGGCGTTCTCGCAGGCCTCGATGATCCACGTCAACGACCCGGATTTCAGGGAGCACCTGTTCCGGGAGAACTTCAACATGCACACGTCGACCAGCCCGCAGTACACGATGATCGCGAGCCTCGACGTGGCGCGCAAGCAGGCGTCGATGGAGGGCTACAAGCTGCTCGCGCGCACGCTGCTGCTCGCCAAGGAGCTGCGCGCGCAGATCAATTCCACGGGCGTGTTCCGCGTGCTCGAGCTCGCCGACCTGCTGCCCGACGCGGTGCGCGACGACGGCATCCGGCTCGACCCGACCAAGGTGACGATCGACATCTCGGGTTGCGGCTACACCGTCGACGACCTGCAGAAGGAGCTCCTGGAGCGCTACAACATCCAGACCGAGAAGTCGACCTTCAATACGCTCACGCTGCTGCTCACCATCGGCACGACCCGCTCCAAGGTCTCGCGGCTCTACGACGCGCTGATGCGCATCGCGCGCGAACGCCGCGCGCCGCGACGGCTGGTGCAGACGCCCGAGATACCGGGCTTCACCCGGCTGCGCTTTCTGCCGCGCGACGCCTACTACTGCGGCGGCGAGGTGGTGCCGGTATTCGACGAACGCGAGCGCGTGAGCAAAAACCTCGCAGGACGGGTGTGCGCCGACCAGATCGTGCCCTATCCTCCGGGCATCCCGGTGCTGGTGCCGGGCCAGGTGATCACCCCGGACATCGTGGATTACCTGGGCGAGCTGCTGCGCTCTCACAAGCGCATGGAGGTGCACGGCTTGGCGTACGAGGGCTACCTGCCCTGCCTGCGCGTGCTCGCCGCCGCGGAGGAGAAAGCGCTGCGCAGCATAGGGTGACCGAGGCCAAAACCCTGTGCTAGCATGGCGTTCAGAGAATGACGGCGGCGCGGGCCGCCGTTTTGCATTTGGGGGTGCCAGATGTCCCATGTCATGAATACCTACGCGCGCCAGCCGGTGGCCTTCGTGCGCGGCGAAGGCGCGTGGTTGTGGGACGAGTCGGGCAAGAAATATCTCGACGCGCTGGCCGGCATCGCGGTCAGCACGCTCGGCTACGCGCATCCCAAGCTCACCCGCGCGCTCGCCGAGCAGGCCGCGCGCGTGCTGCATACCTCGAACCTGTTCCGCATTCCCGTGCAGGAAGCCGCCGCCGACCGCATCGCCGAGATCACCGGCCTCGACGAGGTGTTCTTCTGCAATTCGGGTTGCGAGGCGAACGAGGCGGCGATCAAGATCGCGCGCAAGTACGGCCACGATCGCGGCGTGCAGGAACCGGCCATCGTGGTGATGGAGAACTCGTTCCATGGCCGCACCCTGGCGACGCTCTCGGCCACCGGCAGTCGCAAGGTTCAGGCGGGCTTCGAGCCGCTGGTGTCGGGCTTCGTGCGCGCGCCGTACAACGACCTCGGCGCAGTGCAGAGGATCGCCGAGATCAACCGCAACGTGGTGGCGGTGCTGGTCGAGCCGATCCAGGGCGAAGGCGGCATCAACATCTCGTCGATGGAGTACCTGCGCGGCCTGCGCGAGTTGTGCGACCGCCACGAATGGCTGCTGATGCTCGACGAGGTGCAGTGCGGCCTGGGGCGCACCGGCAAGTGGTTCGTCTACCAGCACGCCGGCATCCTTCCGGACGTCGTGCCGCTCGCAAAGGGCCTCGGCTCGGGCGTGCCGGTGGGCGCCTGCGTCGCCGGCGGCCGGGCCGCGCGCGTGCTCAAGCCCGGCAACCACGGCTCCACCTTCGGCGGCAATCCGCTTTCCTGCACGGCGGTCGTGACGACCATCGACGCGATGCGCGAGGAGCGGCTGCTGGAGAACGCGGCGCGCGTGGGCCAGGTGATCCGCGAGGCGCTCGCGGCGGCGCTCGCCGGCGTCGCCGGCGTGGTCGAGATCCGCGGCATGGGCCTGATGATCGGCGTGCAGCTCGATCGCCCCTGCGGCGAGCTGGCGCGCGCCGCACTCGACGCCGGACTGGTGATCAACGTCACCGCCGACAGCGTGGTGCGCATGCTGCCGCCGCTGGTGATGAGCGAAGCCGAGGGTCGCGAGGCCGTCGCGCGCCTCGCCCCCCTGATCCGGGCTTTCCTCGCGCGCGAGGCCACTGCGCATCAGTCCGCTGCGACGCGCTGAGCGCTTCGCCATGAGCGTGCGCCATTACCTGCAGTTCAACGATTTCGGGCTCGAGGACTACGAGCACCTGATCGCGCGCTCGCGCTGGATCAAGGAGCGCTTCAAGCGCTACGAGCGCTACTGGCCGCTGGAGGACCGCACTCTGGCGATGATCTTCGAGAAGCAGTCGACGCGCACGCGGCTGTCGTTCGAGGCCGGCATGCACCAGCTCGGCGGCGCGGCGATCTTCCTCAGCACGCGCGACTCGCAGCTGGGGCGCGGCGAGCCGGTGGAAGACGCCGCCCAGGTGATATCGCGCATGTGCGACCTCGTCATGATCCGCACGTTCGAGCAGGAGGTGCTCGAGCGCTTCGCGCGCCATTCGCGCGTGCCCGTGATCAACGGCCTTACAAACGAGTACCATCCGTGCCAGATCCTGGCCGATATCTATACCTTCATCGAGCAGCGCGGCTCCATCAAGGGCAGGACCGTGGCGTGGATCGGCGACTCGAACAACGTCTGCAACACCTGGCTGCAGGCCGCCGAGGTGTTCGGCTTCAACGTGCACGTGTCGACGCCGCCCGGCTACGAAGTCGAGCCCGAGCGCGCCGGCCTGTACGGCACCGACCACTACGAGGAGTTCCGCGACCCGATGGACGCGGCCCGCGGCGCGGACCTGGTGACGACCGACGTCTGGACCAGCATGGGGATGGAGTCCGAGGACGCCGCGCGCAAGCGCGATTTCGAGGACTGGCAGGTTGACGCGGAAATGATGCGGATAGCGAAGCCCGATGCGCTGTTCATGCATTGCCTGCCCGCCCACCGGGGCGAGGAGGTCGCCGCCGAGGTGATCGACGGACCGCAGAGCGCCGTCTGGGACGAGGCCGAGAACCGCCTGCATACGCAGAAGGCGCTGATGGAATACCTGTTACTGGGCAAAGTGAAAACCTGATGGCCAAGCAGAGCAAGCAGCGCATCAAGAAAGTGGTGCTCGCCTATTCCGGCGGGCTCGACACTTCGGTGATCCTCAAGTGGCTGCAGGACGAGTACGGCTGCGAGGTGATCACGTTCACCGCGGACATCGGCCAGGGCGAGGAGCTCGCTCCCGCCCGCAGGAAGGCGAAGCTGCTCGGCGTGAAGAGCATCTTCGTCGAGGATCTGCGCGAGGAGTTCGTGCGCGACTTCGTCTACCCGATGTTCCGCGCCAACGCCGTGTACGAGGGCGAGTACCTGCTCGGCACGTCCATCGCCCGGCCGCTGATCGCGAAGCACCTGGTTGAGATCGCGAGGAAGACCGGCACCGACGCGATCTCGCACGGCGCCACGGGTAAGGGCAACGACCAGGTGCGCTTCGAGCTCGGCGCCTATGCGCTCATGCCCGAGGTGAAGATCATCGCTCCGTGGCGCGAGTGGGACCTGTTGTCGCGCGAAAAGCTGCTGGCCTACGCCGACCGCCACGGGATCCCGGTCGATTTCAAGAAGCGCAAGGGCGGCGCGCCCTACTCGATGGACGCGAACCTGCTGCACATCTCCTACGAAGGCGGGGTGCTGGAAGACCCGGATTTCGAGCCCGAGGAATCGATGTGGCGCATCACGGTCTCGCCCGAGAAGGCGCCCAACCGACCGGAGCACGTCCAGCTCGAGTACCGCAGGGGCGACATCGTCGCAATCAACGGCAGGAAGATGTCCCCCGCTCAGGTGCTCACCAGGCTGAACGCCGTCGGCGGCCGGCACGGCGTCGGCCGGCTCGACATCGTCGAGAACCGCTACGTCGGCATGAAGAGCCGTGGCTGTTACGAGACGCCCGGCGGTACCATCATGCTCAAGGCGCACCGCGCGATCGAATCGATCACGCTCGACCGCGAGGTGCTGGCGCTCAAGGACGACCTGATGCCGCGCTACGCGCGCATGATCTACAACGGCTATTGGTACAGCCCCGAGCGGCGGCTGCTGCAGGGGCTGATCGACGCCTCGCAGGCCAGCGTCAACGGCACTGTGCGGCTGAAGCTGTACAAGGGCACGGTGCTGGTCACCGGCCGCGCTTCGAAGGACTCGCTGTTCGATCCGTCGATCGCGACCTTCGAGGACGACAAGGGCGCCTACGACCAGGCCGACGCGGCCGGGTTCATCCGGCTCAACGCGCTGCGCCTACGTATCGCCGCCAAGCTCCACAGGAAGCGCCGCTGAGCATGCGCGCCTGGCTCGCCCTGCTGCTGCTCGCCGCCGCGCCCGCGTGGGGCGCGCCGTTCGTGGTGCAGCTGGGCGGGGTGCGCCTCGGCCTCGACGCGCCTCCCGGCTTCTCCGACACCTCGTTCCTGGGCTCGCCGCGGTTGCAGGACCTCGGCGAGTCGCTCACCTCCGCCTCGAACAAGATCCTGCTGTTCGCCATCAGCGATGCGGATCTGCGCGCGTTCACGCTCGGCGATCGCCCCGAATTGCGCCGCTACATGGTCGCGGTGACGCCGCGCGGCATGACGCAGCAGGACATTTCGGCCTCGCAGTTCAGCGATTTCGTGAGCGATTCGCTGCGCGGGCTCGGCTCGCCGCCGAGCGACGAAAACTACACCCGGTACCTCGACGCGCAGCCGCGCGGCAAGGCTGCGCTGCTCGCCGAGCTGCGCCGGGAAACCACCATCGTCTCGGTGCTGCAAGGCGCCCGGCTGCCTCAGGACCCGAAGCCCGCCACCCTGCTGGGAAACCTCTTCGACAAGGACGTTCCGCGCTACGTCATTTCGACTACCACGCTGATGATCATCAAGGGCAAGGCGCTCAATCTGTCGATCTTCAGCGGCTACGACTCGCCCGAGGACATCGTGTGGATCAAGTCCGTCACGGAGCGCTGGGTCGAGCAGCTCGAGCGCCTGAACCGCCAGTAACCCGGAGGCCGGCATGCCGTCGTTCGATATTGTCTCGCAGGTGGACAAGCAGGAAGTGAAGAACGCGGTCGAGCAGACCAACAAGGAAGTCTCGAACCGCTTCGACTTCAAGGGCTCGGACGCGCGCGTCGAGCAGAGCGAGCTGCAACTCACGGTGTTCGCCGACGACGAGTTCAAGCTCGGCCAGGTGCTCGACGTGCTGCGCGGTCGCATGACCAAGCGCAACGTCGACGTGCGCTGCCTGGAGCTCGGCGCCGTGGAGAAGATCTCGGGCGACAAGGTCAAGCGCGCGGTGACGGTCAAGACCGGCGTCGCGCAGGACAAGGGAAAATCGATCGTCAAGCTGCTGAAGGACTCGAAGCTCAAGGTACAGGCCTCGATCCAGGGCGACGCGCTGCGCGTCTCCGGTGGCAAGAAGGACGACCTGCAGGCGGCGATCCAGATGGTGCGGTCCGCGGTGACCGACCTGCCGCTGCAATTCATCAACTTCCGCGACTGAGCCGCCCCGTCCAGCGCTCGTAGACCAGGTCGGCGGCCGCGCGCAGCGCCGCGATGCGCCGCTCGAGGTCGCGCTGGATCTCCTCGGGGCGCTGCACGCCCGGGCTTGCGGCGCCCGCCTCGATCTCGTCGCGTCCCAGCTCGCACCAGCTGCGCACCAAGGGTGCGGTCATCTCGACGTGGCACTGCAGGCCGAAATGCTTGCCCAGCGCGAAGCCCTGGTTGGCGCACAGCGCGTTTCCGAGGACGCGCGTCGCGCCCGGGGGAATGCTGAAGGTCTCGCCGTGCCAGTGGAAGGCTTCGAACGCCTGCAGCTCGCCGAACCATTCGCGCGCCACCGCGTTGTCGGCGACGTCCACCCGCCCCCAGCCGATCTCCTTGGCCGGGGTCGCCCCGACCGCGGCGCCGAAGGCCTTGGCCATCAGCTGCGCGCCGAGGCAATGGCCGAGCACCGGCAGATCGCGGCGCACGGCGTCGCAGATCAGCTCGAGCACGCGGGCGATCCACGGCAGATCGTCGTTCACGCTCATCGGCCCGCCCATCAGCGCGAGGCCGCTGAAACGCCCGGCGTTGCGCGGCAGCGGCTCGCCGGCGTCCACCGCGATCAGCCGGCAGGGGATTGAGCGCTCCTCGAGGTAGGTGGCAAAATAGCCCGGCCCTTCGCTCTTGGCATGTCTCAATATGGCGACGGGTTTCATACAAGGATACGGATGAAAGGCCCGTATTTTATTGGGCTTCTGAGCCTGCTCCTAGCGCTTCCGGCGCGGGCCGCCGACGTCAGCCTGGTCGGCGTGTTCCCGGGCAAGGCGGCGGTGCTGCAGATCGACGGCGGCGCGCCGACCACGGTGCGCATCGGCCGCGTCGCGCAGGGCGTGAGCGTCGTATCGGTCGAGGAGCAGCGCGCGGTGGTCGAGATCGGCGGCAAGCGCCTGACGCTGCTGCTCGGCCAGTACGCGAGCAGCGCATCTTCCAGCGACCGCCAGAAGATCACGCTCGCCGCCGATACGCGCGGCCATTTTTTCGCCGCAGGCAGCGTCAACGGCGGCGCGGTGCGCTTCCTGGTCGATACCGGAGCCTCCATGGTGGCGCTGCCCGGGAGCGACGCCGATCGCCTGGGGATCGACTACCGCAAGGGCCCGCGCGGCATCATCCAGACCGCCGGCGGCAACGTGATCGCCTACCGGGTCAAGCTCGACCGCGTGAAGATCGGCGGCATCGAGCTCAACAACGTCGACGCCGTGGTGCTTGAGCAAGGGCTGGCGATCGCGCTGCTCGGCATGAGCTTCCTCAACCGGGTCGAGATGGAGCGCGACGGGCAGTCGATGGTGCTCACCCGCCGCTACTGACGCGCGGCGCTACTTGCCCGGCACCAGCGGCACGAAGCGCACCGGCAGGACGCTGCGGCGATCGAAGCCGCCGTCCGCGCGCCGCGTCACCACCAGCAGCTCCTGCACGCCCCAGGTCCCGCCCACCGGGATCACCATCTTGGCTCCCGGCTTGAGCTGCTCGACCAGCGCCTGCGGCACGCGCGGCGCGGCGGCGGTGACGATGATGCCGTCGAACGGCGCCTTCTCCGGCCAGCCGGCGTAGCCGTCGCCGATGCGCACCTCGACGTTGTGGTAGCCGAGCTCGGCCAGCCGCGCGGCCGCGCTGGTACCGAGCGACGGGACGATCTCGATGGAGTACACCTGCTTGACGATCTCGGCCAGCACCGCGGCCTGGTAGCCCGAGCCGGTGCCGACCTCGAGCACCACCTGCCCGGGACGCGGCTCGATCAGGTCGGTCGACAGCGCCACGATGTAGGGCTGCGAGATGGTCTGGCCCTCGCCGATCGGCAGCGGGTGATTGCGGTACGCCTGCGATACCACCGCGGGCGGCACCATGCGATGCCGCTCGACCTTGCCGAGCGCGGCGCGCACCGCGGGCGACATCGCCGCGAGCCCGGTCTCGCTCCGGGTCTCGGCATACAGGGCGTCGACCTCGGCCACCAGGCGCGCGCGCTGCGCTGCGAAGTCGGGTTGCGCCTGGGTTGCGGTCATGCCGGTGAGGGCAAGCAGTGCGGCGAACGTCCTGCGCCACCGTTGCGGCACGGCGCCCTCCTCAATGCTTGCGGGTCTTCTCTTTCTCGATCAGAGCGTAGGCGCTGTGATTGTGGATCGACTCGAAGTTCTCCGACTCGACCACGTAGGCCTCGATGCGCTCGTCGAGGTTGAGCACCGCGGCGACGTCGCGCACCATGTCCTCGACGAACTTGGGGTTGTCGTAGGCGCGCTCGGTAACGAACTTCTCGTCGGGCCGCTTGAGCAGGCCGTAGAGCTCGCTCGAGGCCTGCTTCTCGACCAGGTCCACGATCTCCTCGATCCAGACGAAGTCGTTGAGCCGCGCGCTCACCGTGACGTGCGAACGCTGGTTGTGCGCCCCGCGCTCGGAGATCTTCTTCGAGCACGGGCACAGGCTGGTGACCGGGACCAGCACCTTCATGGCGAAGGTCTGCTTGTTCCTGCGAATTTCGCCAACGAAGCTGACTTCGTAGTCCATCAGGCTCTTGACGCGCGACACCGGCGCCGCCTTCTCGATGAAGTACGGGAAGCTCATCTCGATCAGGCCTTCCTCGGCCTCCAGCCGCTCGACCATCTCCTTCAGCATCACCTGGAAGGTCTCGACCGTGATCTCGCGCTCGTGCGCCTCGAGGATCTCGACGAAGCGCGACATGTGGGTGCCCTTGAAGTGGTGCGGCAGCCCGACGTACATGTTGAACGTGGCGATGGTGTGCTGCACGCTGCCCGAGCGCTCCTGGATGCGCATCGGGTGGCGGATCGCCTTGACGCCCACCTTGTCGATCGCCAGCTTGCGCGTGTCGGCGCTCGCCTGGACGTCCGGGATGTTGTACAGATCGCGAGACTTCATGCAGGGTATTTTACACCCGACTGATTTACTCGGGTATTACGCCGCGGATCGATTTCACTATCCCTGCGGCATCGAGGCCGACCGACGCGAGCAAAGCCGCGGGGTCGCCATGGTCGATGAACCGGTCCGGCAGCCCGAGCAGCAGCACGCGCCGGTCGAGGCCCAATTCGGCCAGCGCCTCGCAAACCGCGCTGCCGGCCCCGCCCATCACCTGGTGCTCCTCGACGGTCACCAGCAGCTCGTGGGTCTCGGCGAGCCGGCGCAGCAGCCCGAGGTCCAGCGGCTTGACGAAGCGCATGTTGGCGACCGTCGCCTCGAGCTCCCCGGCGGCCTCGAGCGCCGGCCGCAGCATGGCGCCGAACGCGAGCAGCGCGACGCGCCGTCCCTCGCGGCGTAACTCGCCGCGCCCGAGCGGCAGCGCCTGCATCCCCTTCACCGGCGCCACGCCCGGACCGCTGCCGCGCGGGTAGCGCACCGCGGCGGGGCCGTCGAGCATGAACGCGGTATAGAGCATCTGCCGGCATTCGTTCTCGTCGGAAGGCGCCATCACGGTCAGGTTCGGCACCGTGCGCAGGTAGGCGTAGTCGAAAGTACCATTGTGCGTCGCGCCGTCGCCCCCTACCAGGCCGCCGCGGTCGAGCGCGAACACCACCGGCAGGTTCTGGATCGCGACGTCGTGGATCAGCTGATCGTAGCCGCGTTGCAGGAAGGTGGAATAGATCGCCACCACCGGCTTCACGCCCTCGCAGGCGAGTCCCGCGGCGAAGGTCACCGCATGCTGCTCAGCGATGCCGACGTCGAAATAACGCCCGGGAAACTTCTCCGAATAAGCCACCATCCCGGAGCCCTCGCGCATCGCCGGCGTGATCGCCACCAGCCGCGGGTCGAGCTCCGCCATGTCGCACAGCCAGTCGCCGAAGACCTGGCTGTAGCTGGGGCGCCCGCCGGCGGACTTCTTGATGCCCAGCGCCGGATCGAACTTGCCGGGCCCGTGGTAGGCGATCGGGTCGTCCTCGGCGAGCTTGTAGCCCTGCCCCTTGCGCGTCACGACGTGCAGGAACTGCGGCCCCGTGAGCTTGGCGATGTTGGCGAGCGTCGGAATCAGCGCGTCGAGGTCGTGGCCGTCGACCGGTCCGATGTAGTTGAAGCCGAACTCCTCGAACAGCGTGCTCGGCGTCACCATGCCCTTCACGTGCTCCTCCGCGCGGCGCGCCAGCTCCCAGAATCCGGGCACGCGCTTCAGGATGTGCTCGCTCGCGCGCCGGGCGGTCGAGTAGATGCGACCCGAGAGCAGGCGCGCGAGGTAGTTGGTGAGCGCGCCCACCGGCGGCGAGATCGACATCTCGTTGTCGTTCAGGATCACGAGCAGGTCGACGTCCATCGCCCCCGCGTTGTTCATCGCCTCGTAGGCCATGCCCGCGGACATCGCGCCGTCGCCGATCACCGCGATCGCGCGCCGTTTTTCGCCTTTCATCTTCGCGCCCACGGCCATGCCGAGCGCGGCCGAGATCGAGGTCGAGGAATGCGCCGTGCCGAAGGTGTCGTACGGCGACTCGCTGCGCCGCGGGAACCCCGAGATGCCGCCCAGCTGGCGCAGCGTGTGCATCTGCTCGCGCCGCCCGGTGAGGATCTTGTGCGGGTAGGTCTGGTGGCCGACGTCCCACACAATGCGGTCCTCGGGTGTGTCGAACACGTAGTGCAGCGCGATGGTCAGCTCGACCGTGCCGAGATTCGACGACAGGTGCCCGCCGGTCTTCGACACCGAGTCGAGCACGTATGCGCGCAGCTCCTCGGAGAGCTGCTTGAGCTGCTTGCGCTCCAGCCTACGCAGCGCGGCGGGGTCGTCGATCGTCTGCAGCAGCTCGTACATGGACGGATTGTAGCGCCGCGCCTCGGCGTCACCGTGCTCCTGCGCCAGCTCGCCCGGCGCTCCCGCGGCAAGCGCCATCAGAATTTCCTCAGCACGATGAAATCGGCCAACTCGCGCAGGCGCCGCGCGCGCTCGCCGAACCTGGCGAGCGCCGCGTGCGCGTCGCCCCGCAGCTCCTCGGCGAGCCCGCGCGCCCGCACGATGCCCATCGCCGAGACGTAGGTCGGCTTGCCTTGCTTCGCGTCCTTGCCGGAGGTCTTGCCGAGCGTCGCAGTGCTGGCCTCCGCGTCGAGCACGTCGTCGACGACCTGGAAGGCGAGCCCGATGCACTTGGCGTAGCGGTCAAGCTTGGCGCCGCTGTCCGCGGGCAGCCTCTCGCCGCAGGCCGCGCCGACGAATACCGCGGCGCGGATCAGGGCGCCGGTCTTGTGAATATGCATGAACTCCAGCTCGGGAAGCGAGAGCTGCTTGCCGGTGGACTGCAGGTCGACCGCCTGGCCCCCGGCCATGCCGCGCGAGCCGGCCGCCACGGCGAGCGCCTTGACCATCTCGAGCTGCGCGGACGGATCGTCCGCCAGCCGGTGCTCCGCGAGCAGCTGGAACGCGAGCGCCTGCAGGGCGTCGCCCGCGAGGAGCGCGGTGGCCTCGTCGAACTCGACGTGCACCGTGGGCTTGCCGCGCCTGAGCACGTCGTCATCCATGCACGGCAGGTCGTCGTGCGCGAGCGAATAGGCGTGGATCAGCTCCACCGCGCAGGCCGCGACTTCCAGCCGCTCGAGGCGCGCGCCGGTGATTTCTCCCGCGGCGAAGGCGAGCAGCGGCCGCACGCGCTTGCCGCCGCCGAGCACCGCGTAACGCATCGCCTCGTGAAGCGCAGCCGGCGCCACCTGCACGGCGGGCAGCAGGCGCGCCAACGCTTCCTCCACGCGCGCCTGGATGCCGCCCATCCAGGACTGGAAGTCCGTCTCAGTCGCCGTCACCGGGATCCGCCGCGGCGGCGAGCGGCTTGAGTACCTCGCCCTCGAGCACCTTGACCTGCTGCTGCGCGGCCTCGAGCCGCCCCTGGCAGAAGCGCGCCAGCTCCAGGCCGCGCTTGTGGGCCGCGAGCGCCTGCTCCAGGCTGAGGTCGCCGCCTTCCATCTGGGCGACGACGCGCTCCAGCTCGGCGAGCGCCTTCTCGAAGCTCAGCTCGGAAACCGGCTTGGCTTCGGCCGCGGAACTTTGCCGGGGGGACTTGCTCATAAGGAGCGCAACCTTAGCCGACCGGCCGCTGGCCGGTCAAACCCAGTCTGCGCTAGAATTTT
>Ga0316628_100000214_pt1 | contig 36365 bp, 43 predicted proteins | sample OWC_Aug_M2_C1_D5_FD_207648 | JGI IMG/M metagenome (GOLD analysis project Ga0316628, IMG submission 207648) | Wetland soil microbial communities from Old Woman Creek delta, Ohio, United States - OWC_Aug_M2_C1_D5_C | ecosystem: Environmental > Terrestrial > Soil > Wetlands | place: USA: Ohio...
CAGGCGCTCTTTTGGGCACTTTTCTGGCGCATCCCAGAAAAGCGCCTCGGGTGCGGGGTGAAACTCCGCATCAATAAATTCTAGTTTGGAAGATGTACAAAACGGGGCAACGCCCCGACTCTAACCGGAAATTCTGAACGCCTCCTGTTCGAACCGGTTGTCCCTATAGGGATCCAGACCGCGGACCAGGGCAACTGCACTCGACAGCAGATAGAGGACCGGAAAGAGAGGCCCCCAGCGTTCGTATTGCCGAACGTGAACACGTTCGTGGTCTCTGCACCGATTCAGGCTGTCGCGGTTTCGACCGAAGACGACATGCCCAACGGCGATGGCATCTATATGGAGGCGGGACAGCAGGAAGGAGGCTATCGCGCCTTCTGCTTCGATGACGCCTGCTGCAATGACGACCGCCCCGCCGGAAAGGATTACAAACGGCAGCAGCACGATGCCGATGCAGGACACGGGAAGGACCCAACAGTATCTGATGCATAAATCCACTGTCAGTTTTCTTTTCTGCATACTGTCCTCTTTCTTCCATCATTTTATCAGATATCCGGAAGGATATAATAATCAATCGGGGCTTTGCCCCGGACCCCAGTTACCGGAGTTATGGATGGTTTTGGGTCCCATTGGGGCCCCTTTCGGGTGCGGGGTGAAACTCCGCGTTTATTTAGGATTTCAATCTCTAATGCTTTTAATTGAATACTTCGTACACGGGGCTTTGCCCCGGACCCCAGTTACCTTTCTTAGCGGATAAGAAAGCTAACGTAAAGAAGTCCGCCCCGACGAAAACTATAACGGCTGTGCTGGTCGTCCTCGGTACATTTTCCAACTCGCCCCCAACATCGGTGCTCGAACATGGGAAAATGTTTAACCCTGCGGGCAACCGTGCTCGCCTAAGTTTTCGAAGGGGAACACGATTCACGATTCACGTCTCACATTTCACGTATTCGGGGCCCCTTCTAAAATTTAGGGTTCCGACCGAGTCCGAGCGTAAAGAATTTTCCCCTTGTTTGAGCCTCCTGAATCTTTTCGGGAGGCGAGTTGGAAAATTTAGTGAGGACGACCCGAGGAAACCGTGAAAAATTTTAGCTGGGGTGCGCTCTTTTGGGCACTTTTCTGGCGCATCCCAGAAAAGCGCCCGGGGTGTAAGGGGCAGAGCCCCTTTCGGGTGCGGGGTGAAGCTCCGCATATATAGAGATGTTCCCTGATTCGTCAAAAGCGGTATAATCTAACATGCTTGCCCAGATGCTCCATGATCTGCCGCTCACCTTCATCCCGATCTTCGTCGCGATCGACATCTTTGCGGTGCTGCCGATCTTTCTCGGCATGACCGTGGATCTCCCCCCTGCGCGGCGGCCGGCGGTGATCCGCGAGTCGGTGCTGACGGCCCTGATCGTCGGGCTGGGCTTTATCGGTCTCGGCAAATGGCTTTTCAGCGTGCTCGGCATCACCGGGAACGACTTCAAGATTGCGGGAGGGATCGTGCTTCTCGTCTTTGCAGTCCTGGACCTGGTCCGGCAGGCTCAGACCAAAGCGGGCCTTCCGCGCCGGTTCGGCGTCGTGCCGATCGGGGTGCCGTTGATCGTCGGACCGGCCGTGCTCACGACGCTCCTCGTCCTTGTGGAACAATATGGGATTACGCCGACCGTCGTCTCTCTCCTCGTCAATCTGGTCATCGTCTGGATATCGCTGCAGAAAGGACCGGTCGTTATCAAGGTGCTCGGAGAAGGCGGCATCCTGGCGGTCTCCAAGATCATGGCCCTGCTTCTTGCATCGATCGCAATCCGCATGATACGGCTCGGTATCGAGAGCGTCATACGAGGCTGAATTACGCTCGCCGCGACACAGGGAAATCTTTACGGGGTTAAGCCGATTCGGCTGAGGGAACAGGTAAAAAGAAACATGAAGCGGTTTCCGGACGATTTCATGTTTCAGTTGACTGACGAGGAGATCGATTTCACGGTATCGCAAAATGCGATACCTTCGCGCAAACATCTTGGCGGGTATAATCCTTATGTTGTCACTGAAGCAAGGGGTTGCAATGCTGGGCAGTTGTGGGGATGTGAAAGCGGCATGATAGCATTTATTGCTGTTAATATGATATCATTTAATGAATCGCAAAAGGCCGAACCATGAAAAGAATCCTGATAGACACCAATGCCTATGCAGCCTTCAAGAGGAATGACCCTGTAGCCCTTGAAGTCCTCAGGTCGTCCGAGCATATCGGGATCAACATGGTTGTTCTGGGTGAACTCTACAGCGGGTTTAAGGGCGGCGGCAGAGAGGCCATGAACCGGAAAGAACTTGCGCAGTTTTTGGATTCCCCGAGGGTGGAAGCCATTCTGATTGATGAGGAAACAGCTGAGTTTTACGCAAAGATATATTGGGATTTGAAGAAGAAGGGAAGACCGATACCAAGCAATGACATATGGGTTGCAGCCTCGGCAATGCAGCATGGATTAGCGCTTTTTACGTATGACGATCATTTTAAAAGTGTAGACGGTCTCCTGCGGCGGGATGGGGACTGAGATAAGGAGGAACCAATGGGAGCAATGACGATAAGAGGGCTTGATGATGTTACGATTAAGGCCCTGAAAGAAAAGGCGAAACAGGACGGCACCAGCATCAACGCCGCCCTGGTGAAGATACTCAGGAAAGAACTTGGCATTGAGAAAAAGAAACACACTGCCGTCTATCATGACCTCGACCATCTGGCAGGCACATGGGACAAAAAAGACCTCGCTGAGTTTCAGAAGAATATTAAGGACTTTGAGAAGATAGACGAGAAGATGTGGAAGTGAAGAACGATGAAGAGGAAGCCTTCTTTGTGGATACAGGGAATGACTTACACGGAATGACTTGGTGAGATCAAAATAGATGTTTTGCCCAAGATGCAAAGCGGAATACAGTGAAGGGTTCACAAAATGCAGCGACTGTCACATCCCGCTCGTCCCTGAACTGGGACCGGCGTCTGATGACCGGCCGGCTTACGTCGAATATGAAGAAGTCCTTTCCACCTATAACCCCTTCGATATCGCAATGATTAAATCTCTCCTGGACGAGGAGGAAATCCGCTACTTTTTCCAGGGCGAACAATTCAGTTATGTACGACCCCTTGCAGACCCGGTCAGACTTATGGTGGCCAAAGAGCATGCGAAGGCGGCGAGGGAGATATTGAAAGATCTTACGATCTCCTTCGGACCGTCGAGTCCGGACAAAGATGAAGAAGAGGAGGAATAAGAATCTTAGACGGGGCGTTGCCCCGCACCCCAGTTACCTTTCTTAGCGGATAAGAAAGCTAACGTAAAGAAGTCCGCCCCGACGAACCTTCCCGGGCGGTTCGCACTGCCGTCCTCAGGGAATTTCAGGAACTCGTCCCGAAGGCTTTCGGGACTCAAACAGCCTGAAATTCTTCACCCTGCGGGCGACAGTACTCACCTGGAAGTTTCGAAGGGGGTTGAAAGACCTAAAAGCATTTTCAAAGGATGTTTGTATTGTGTATTAATGGGGCCCCTTCTAAAATTTAGGTTTCCGACCGAGTCCAAGCGTATAAAATTTTCCCCTTGTTTGAGCCTCCTGAAGCTTTTCGGGAGGCGAGTTGGAAAAATTAGTGAGGACGACCCGAGGAAACCGTGAAAAATTTTAGCTGGGGTGAGTTCTTTTCGGCGTTTTTCTTACTCACTTAAGAAAAGCGCCCGGGGTGTAAGGGGCAGAGCCCCTTTCGGGTACGGCTGAGCGCTGATTGCCTCTTCCCCACTTACTACTCTCTCTCACTATTCACTGCCGTTGAGCCATTCACGCTTCACGCGATTCTGATGAAAGAACATTGCATTATACATCAATATTGATGTTGACATGGGTATGGATTTTACGGTAGAATTCTATGAAACGGTTGCAGGGATGAAAAAAACCAATTTCGATCTCTACCTCGAAGAGCAATTAAAGGATCCGGCATTTGCCGCCCGTCTGAAGCAAGCGGGCGAGGCCTGGGATGTGGCGCTGCAGATTGCCGCCCTCCGCGAACAGGCCGGGCTGTCCCAGAAAGACCTCGCAAAACTCCTGAAGACCTCCCAACAGCAGATTAGCAGACTTGAATCTCCCGGCTACGAAGGCCATTCCCTGAGCGCCCTTCGCCGTGTTGCCGAAGCGCTGCATGCAAGTGTCCGCGTGGTGTTCGAGCCGCAGGGCAAAGGGACCGGGATGCGTGTTGCCGAAGCAGTCGCAGCGTATGGCACCAAACGCCCCAAAACTAAATGGACATGAGCCGAGGGTTCCGAGAGAAGGAGATGCAGTATACATCCGCGAAGCAAACAGCGTATTGCCCTCACTGCAGGGCCGTCACCAACCTGAACGTATCCACCACCCTGATGTCCGTTAAGGGGCCCGATGAGGATGAGGAAATAGTTACCTCGCGAGTGTATCATTGCGAGGCATGTCTTTCGTTCGTCCGCAGCGACGAGGACATTGCAAAGTCCCTGACGAATGAATGAAGCCGTTGTCAATGATGAATTAAAGGAATATAATAATCGAAGATCGGAGGTGCAGTATGCCCAATGCAAAAGGGATGACAGTGGACGAAATAGAACAGCTGGTCGAGCAGAAGATGCTTGAAATTATCGGCGACCCTGATTCAGGGCTTCATTTAAAAAAGAAATTCAGGACTCAGCTGGAACAGAGACTAAAGAAGCCGTCCAAAAGAATTTCTCACGAAGAGGCCATCAGTTACCTATCGAGGAGGATCGCATGAAGGAATTTACCGTCATAATAGAGCAGGATGAAGAGGGATATTTCATCGCCGAGGTCCCGGAGCTCAAGGGTTGCCACACCCAGGCAAAGTCTCTTGACACACTGATGAAGAGGGTCAAGGAGGCTATGCAGCTTTGCTCTCTTATCGAAGATCCTCAGGGATGTTGAGGGAGGAAATGGCATGAACAAAGAGCAGGTCATCGCGATATTAAGCAAGAACAGCGACGAGCTTCGCGGTTTCCATGTTAAGGCCCTCTACCTTTTCGGCTCTTTAGTGCGCGGCGATGAAAAACAGACTAGTGATGTGGACCTCCTCGTAGAGTTCGAGCCTGAGGCGCAGATTGGGCTTTTTGAGTTCTCCCGTCTCCAGCGGATGTTGTCGGGCTTGCTGAGTTGTGAAGTTGACCTGGCAACCCCGGAAGCCCTGCACAAAGCGCTGAAAGGGCGGATTATGGAAGAGGCGGTCCGTGCCGCCTAGGGATTGGCTGTTCAGGATCAACGATATCCTGGATGCCGTCTCAAAGTCAGGAAGTATGTCGCCGGCATGACATATGAAGACTTCGTCGCCGACAGAAAGACTGTGGACGCAGTAATCAGAAATCTGATTATTATCGGCGAAGCCGCCGTTCACATTCCGGATGAAATCTGCCGGTCTCACCCGTCAATACCCTGGCCTGATATGCGAGCTATGCGCAATTTCGTCGTGCACGAGTATTTCGGTGTAAGCGACAAGATACTATGGGATACCGTCCAGATTGATCTGCCTCCTCTAGTCCCTCTTCTGAAAGAACTTTCAGATAAATATTCTAAGGGGGAAGGAGGATCTCCGTGACTGCCTTTTGCCTTTCCACGATTCACTACTTACTACTCACTATTTACTATTCACTGTCGTTGAGCTATCTGCCCAGTCCCTGATCCCCGGTTCCCAGTCCTTATTATTTGGACTTTCCTTTTGAAGCTGACCGCTACTCGCTGAACGCTGATCGCTGATTGCTGACAGCTGAGCGCTTCTTCACCATTCACTATTCACTATTCACTGTCGTTTACCCATTCACGCTTCACGCTTCACGATTCACGGCCGTTATGATACAATACGGCAGTTCGATAAGATGCTTATATTTAATGGGGATAAAGTGGGCCGTGTCGTGAAGAAAAATTAGGGGGACACGACATTCGCGCAGGTGACATTTCGGGGTGCCTCACTATGGAGGGGAAATGAAAGAACTTATTCTCACGGAACTGATTGAGAGCAAAATCTATCTGATTCGGGGTCATAAGGTCATGCTCGACAGCGATCTCGCAGCGCTTTACGAAGTAGAGACACGAACGTTACTTCAGGCTGTCAAGAGAAACGTCGGTCGATTTCCTTCAGATTTTATGTTTCAGCTTAATTTTCAAGATGTTGCGTCTTTAAGATCACAAATTGTGACCTTAAAGACCGGGCGTGGACAGCACAGAAAGTATTTGCCTTATGTTTTCACCGACCAGGGTGTTGCCATGCTTTCCAGTGTATTGAATAGTGAGCGCGCAGTACAAGTAAACATTGCGATAATGAGGGCGTTCGTCAAGTTGCGTGAGATGATAGCTTCTCATAAAGACCTTGCCAAGCGGCTTGACGACCTTGAGGGAAGGTACGACGCGCAGTTCAAAACGGTCTTTGATGCGATAAGGCAACTCATGGCTCCGCCGGAGGCGAAGAAAAGGAAGATTGGGTTTCGCAGGGAAGAATAAAAGCTGTTTTATCGTTCTCATGCTGTTCACGTCTCACGGTCGTTAACCAATTCACGCTTTACTGTTTACTAGTTACTAATCACTAATCCCCAGTCACCGTCTTCACAATTCTTCATAATTCCTTCGCCCTCTCTTCATATTGATTTGCTAAGCTTTGGCTAACGAGCTGAAAGGAGGAAGAGAAATGAAGAAGCTGATCTCGATAGGTCTGGTGCTGGTGCTGGCAGGAGGTCTTATCCTGGCAGAAAATAAAAGGGCTGAGGCCATTGACCCTGCAACGGCAGCGGTGATAGCGACGTCGTTTTTTTTCTTGCCGGTTCTCGCTGCAATATCGCATGGGCATGACCATTACAGGCCTGCTGAATACTACCCTGATACTTACCCTGCTGCAAACTACTATGGGGCCTACTATAATGCTCCATATCCGGCACGGACCAGAGTGTATTACAGCACCCCCAGGTACGAGGGATATTATGGCCGCAATTGGAACAGGGGCTACGGGTATGAGAGAGACTATCGCAGCCACAGAGGGTATAACGAAGACCGCAGGGGCCGCTATGATGGCAGGGCCCGTTATGATGGAAGGGCCCGCTATGCCAGCAGGTATTAACGCGGCAACTAATGACACATGCCCCCTAATTTTGTTTGTTTCGTTGTTAGTCCGGGTTAATAAAGAACCGCGTGGCTAAAGCCCTGTGCTTATGACAGGGCTTCTTGTTTCCTTTTTTCCCGAACTTGAAGTCGCAATTTGCGCCATTAAGTTTGACAAAAACCGGGGGGCATCGGACCGATACTAACCGGTCGCAAATTGCGACCGGTTCACAGAAACACCGTGATCCTCGTTTCTTGCCTTGGGCTTTTACAGAGCACGGCGCAATCATGGCAGCGACTGTACTGAATAGCGCCGAAGCGGTGTCTATGAGCGTCTATGTGGTGCGTGCCTTTATCCAGATGCGGGAGCAACTTGCAGCTAACGCAGCGATTCTAAAGCGGCTGGCAGAGATCGACAAGACTCTTTTGCACCACAACCATGCATTGAAGGTAATCTGGCAAAAACTGCAGCCCTGCTTCAGCCGCTGCCCGGGCCGGAGAAAAAGAAGATCGGATTCAAGAGAGAAGTCGAATAAGGTTATTGCACGCAGGGGGAAGAGAGGGTTGAGGGGCGTCAGTGAAAATAATTCTTAACTTTCAAAAGACGATGAAGTAAAGTACACTAATCGAGATTAAGGTCTCAATAATTAGGGGATAAATAGACCGATCGTGGACGGAAAGAGTTCGAATAAGAAACCTGATTTGATACCCCCTCACGGCGGATATCGAAACCTGAAATCATATCAGAATGCGGAGATCGTATATGATGCCTCCGTAGCCTTCTGTGACCGATTCATCGACAGAAGATCCCGGACACATGACCAGATGGTCCAGGCGACCCGAAGCGGGAAACAAAATATCGCCGAAGGAAGCATGGCCTCCGGGACCTCAAAAAAGGCCGAACTGAAACTGATCGGCGTGGCCCGGGCCAGTTTGGAAGAACTGCTCCTGGATTATCAAGACCTCCTGAGACAGCGTGCATTTATGCTTTGGGCGAAAGATGATGAAAAAGCTGAGCCTATCCGAAAACTAGCCTGGCCAAAAGATAGGTCTTATGCGACCTATAGGTCCTATATTGAAGAAAGCCCGCTCGAAATTGCTGCAAATGTGATAATCTGTCTGATCCACCAGACTAACTATTTGCTCGATCAGCAGCTGAGACAGCTTGAAAAACAGTTTCTCGAAAACGGCGGTTTTACAGAAAGGCTCTATCAGGCCCGAACTCGGGCCAGACGTGGGAAAGACGGAGAATAGTGACTCTTTAAATGCAAAAAGCCCTTAACTGAGAAAGTAGCTAAATTCTGCTGGGACGACAAGAAAAAATTTGGCGGGAGAGCATATTGTTTCGATTGTCAGAAAGAGTTTTAGGGCTATTCAACTTAACTGAGTTACACTGTGAAAGTGCTATAATTTCTCAATGAAAAAATCTCAACGCTACTCCACCACCCATCTCCCCGAATCCCAATTCGAGCCGGGTTCGCAGGGCCGTGTGCTCAGGAACCTCCTGCGCATCACACGCAAGCGTGAGATGGATGTTATCGAGGCGGAACGATACGCCCTTGTGCAGCCTAAGCTGATGGGCATGTTCACGAAAGAGCATCGTTTTACCGCAGAGGATATTTGCACCATTCATCGGGCATGGCTCGGCGATGTCTATGAATGGGCTGGCCAATACCGACAGGTGAATGGATCAAAAGGCGATTTTTCTTTTGCCATAGCACGTCATGTCCCAAAACTTATGCAGGACTTCGAAAAAGGGCCGCTGAAGGAATATACCCCGTGCCGGTTCAGCACGGATGAAGAAATTACTAAAGCGCTTGCTGTCGTCCACACCGAACTTATGCTGATCCACCCTTTCCGGGAAGGCAATGGTCGGGCAGGAAGACTTCCTGCTGTATTGATGGCTTTCCAGGCAGGGCTACCCGGTCTCGATTACACTATTATTCGCGGGAAGAAGAGGAGCGATTACTTTGCAGCTGTTCAGTCAGGCATGGAACATAACTACGAGCCTATGAAGAAGATTTTCTGGTCCGTTCTTTTGCGGACGAGACACACGCATGCGCAGCGCTGACGGCCATCTTCGTCTTAGTAACATTTTTCATGGCTTGCTCAGCCGCAGCTTGGACACCCTCGATGGAAGAGGAAGAAACAGTCACAGTCTCAACGATCTTCATACGCATCTCCGGGTCTTTAAGGAAAGGATTGGTTTCAAGTAATAACTTCTTGGACATGGTTTATTATACTATTTAATAGTGATAGCTCGAAAGGCATAATAAGACCAACTAGCTTGTAATGAAATGGAGGAAGCATGAAACTGCTTTGCGTTGTTTTTCTAATTTTTCTCACGATCCCGTCGCTTGCCTTCGGAAGCGAAAACTGCGTCGAACAGTACAAGGGTATCTGCAGGGACACCTGCTCCCAGGGTGAAATTGCTGCTGAGGGCGCGTTTATCGATTGTGACGAAAAGCAAGAATGCTGTGTGGCTGATTCAGCTTCGAAGAAACCTGAAGCCGACGCGAACCCTCCTGGTCTTACTCCTGCTAACGGATCCGCTCTCTCGCCCGTGCAAGGGAAATGAAAGGGATCCGCCCTTGATATTGGACTCGGATTCGGGTCATGAATTGCCTGTACAAAATGAATTGCCGTACTGAAAACAACGTCACGAATCCTGATGCGGCCAAACAAGGCGTGATAAATCAGGGCGTAATGAATTACGCCCCTACGAAAGAACTCATGTCATTTAACCATGAAATCCATCATCGCCGATCGATACGTTTGAAGGATTACGATTATTCCCAGGCAGGTGCGTCAGTTCCCTTTTCTCAGCACAACTGAAGTCTCGACCTGGCGCTCCGGGATGCGCCAATACTTTCTGAGCAGCCTGTCCTTCTCCTCCGGCGTGACCTTAGCAAACCCATTTTTTTCATAGAAACGTACCGCCCAGGTTGCGTCCGCCCAGGTCCCGATAAGAACGGGCCGAGTTGTCATGGAAACGAGGTGTCCAAGCAGTGTCCCGCCGATACCCTTATTGCGCAAGGCAGTCCTCACGTAAGCGTGCCGTATGAGTGTTACATCTCCCACGTGCTGTATCCCCATTACTCCGACGATCCCGCCGTCCAGCTCATACGCCCAAAAAGCGACTCCCTCGTCGATCTGCCGCCTGAGTTCTTCGGCTGGCATGTAAGGCTCATGGTAGCGGTCCTCCGGTATGAAGCCCTTATAGGCGCGCGCCGCATCGTTTATTACCTCGAAGATCGAATCGAAATCCCTCTCCTCGCATCTGCGTATCACGTCATCCTCCTTTATTCTTCCCAGTACTATTATAAGAAATCGGCAATGAGTAACACTACCTGGAGGACGGATGCACGACCTGAAACGACTGTCATACGACTCTCGCCCCTAAGCTCGACATCGACATCGAAAAGCGGTCCTCGACAAGATCGAATTGAACGAAAAGAGATACCCGGTCGAACTCTCGAAGGGGAACGCGATTAGGTATTATTTAGGTGGTAAAAGGGGATCACATGAAACGAGTAGCGGCAATTCATGAATTGCTGTTACGAAAGACAAAATGATGTACCATCCTGAAATCCATCATCGCCGGTCGATACGGTTGAAGGATTACGACTATTCCCAGTCGGGGGCGTATTTTGTTACGGTGTGCGCGTGGAAGAAAGAGAGCTTGTTAGGAGAAATCTCCGATGGAAAGATCGGCTACAGCACTGCCGGGGAGATTGCTTCAGCTGTCTGGCGCACACTGCCAGACAGGTTTGCCTCAATAGAATTGGATGAATTCGTAATAATGCCGAATCATATTCATGGCATTATCGTATTAAACGTAGGGGCAGGGCTTGCCCTGCCCGATTCCCTGCCCGATTCCCTGCCCGATTCCCTGCCCGATTCCCTGCCCGATTCCCTGCCCGGTACAACGTCCCAAATGAAACCAAAACAGAAGGGCGCGGCAAGCGGCGCCTCTACGAAAAACAACATCACGAATCCTGATGCGATAAAACAGGGCGTGATAAATCACGCCCCTACGCTGGGTGACACCATGCGAACCTTCAAATCTATGTCAACCAATGCCGTAAATCGTCGTCTTGACCGTCAGGGACATCCCCTCTGGCAACGCAATTATTACGAACATGTCATTGTGACAAACGGGACCTGCACGCCGTCCGCGAATATATCAGGCACAATCCACTGAAATGGGATATAGATGCAGAAAATCCGGAAAGCTCCCCGGAGGACTCTAAATGAGCACGATAGGTTATGGATACTGCAGTGAGTGGCACATGCTGCGAACAGATCCGGCAGGAGATCGAACCGTCTTTACCAGATCATCTCTGGAGAATACTTCTTTTTCCTGATGAAATATTCTGTGATCGAAAGGGCGCGGCAAAAGGGGACTCTGTGCCACAGAAGGTGCAGAAAATCGAATAGCATATGTACGAGAAAGCCTGCGGCGACGACCCGGAGCAAGGAATACCAATAGCACGCAGCGACGAGAAGCAGAAGTACCTCTGCGGTGTGAAAGACCGAGATGCCGAAAACGGCCCCCCTCCTATCCCAAATCTCGTCATAAAATAAAAACATGCCTCTAACACTCAGATTCTTTTTCCGGTAAATGTAGTGAAGGTAGTGGTCGATATCGATCAGAACAACGCTAGCGCTGAAGATGAGCGCCGTCCTGAGGTCCGTAAGATAGTATGCGACGGGCCCAAGGCAGATTCCCTGTGCTACATGCGCAGAAAGTTTCATGCTGACAGCACCTCAATCAATGATAGGCTCCCTCAAGAAGACTCTGGCGATCTGCGTTTTTTCAAACTCAAACTTCATCGTCTTCATTATACAATGCAGCGCCTGGGGCCAGGGCGTGTTTCTTGCGTAATCCCATTCTTGGGGGCACAATTAAATACAACAAGAGATGACGCGGACAAATCCAAGTAAACTAGGAGTATGGCTATGATCGGCGCGATTGCCGGCGATATCATCGGCTCTGTCTACGAATGGAGAAACATAAAGACGAAGGAATTCGAGCTCTTCAGCAGCCGGTGCCGGTTTACCGACGACACTGTGCTGACCGTCGCCGTCGCAGACTGCATCCTCAGCGGAAGGGAATATGCACCGACCTTCAGGGAATACGGCCGGAAATATCCCGATGCCGGTTATGGGGGCCTCTTCAGGGATTGGCTTTTTTCCCGCGACCCGAGACCCTATAACAGCTTCGGCAACGGCGCGGCGATGCGTGTCAGCCCTGTCGGCTTCGCCCTTACCTCTCTCGAGGCGGTCATGGAAGAGGCGAAGAGGAGCGCTGAGGTGACGCATAACCACCCCGAGGGAATAAAGGGGGCACAGGCTACGGCCTCCGCAATCTTCCTCGGCCGGCAGGGAGAAGGCAAGGAAGGGATCAGGAAATTTATAGAGAACCGTTTCGGCTACGATCTGAACCGAACGCTTGACGAAATACGTCCGGGATACAGGTTCGATGTTACCTGCCAGGGTTCGGTGCCGGAGGCAATCATCGCCTTTCTCGAATCCCGGTATTACGAGGACGCAGTCAGAAACGCCGTCTCCCTCGGCGGTGACAGCGATACCATCGCCTGCATAACCGGGGGCATCGCCCAGGCATACTATAAAAGTATCCCCCTCTCCGTCATAGAGACGGTGCGAAATATCCTCCCCGCAGAGTTTCTGAAGATCGTCGACGATTTCGACGAAGCCTTCGGAGTGGCCCTCTGAAATTTACGCTAGCTTTCTTGGGCGGCAAGAGATTGATAGCGAGCTTCAGGCGAGAGAATTTCGAGGATAAACATTCCTTACATCGAAGCTCCGAAGGAGGTTCCAAGGTAACTGGGGTCCGGGGCAAAGCCCCGTATATGAAGTATTCGATTGAAAGCATTCGAAATTGACATCCTAATTAAACGCGGAGTTTCACCCCGCCCCCGAGGGCTTTTCTGGGATGCGCCAGAAAAGTGCCCAAAAGAACGCACCTCAGCTAAAATTTTCCACGGCTTCCTCTGGTCGTCCTCACTGAATTTCAGAACTCGCCCCCAACATCGGTGCTCGAACATGCTGAAATTCTTTACGCTCGGACTCGGTCAGAAACCTAAATTTTAGAAGGGGCCCCGAATAAAGTGAATCGTGAAATAAGCTGTCAGCTGCCAGTGTTCTGCTGGTTATATCCCCTTCGAAAACTTAGGCGAGCACGGTCGACCGCAGGGTTAAGCATTTTCCCATGTTCGAGCACCGACTTTGGGGACGAGTTGGAAAATGTACCGAGGACGACCGGCGCAGCCGTTAATGGTTTTCGTTGGGGTGCCCTTCTTCCGGTTACGCTTCTTGGGCACGTAAGAAGGGTAACTGGGGTGCGGGGCAAAGCCCCGTATATGCAATATTCAAATATAAAGGCATTCGAAATTGACATCCTAAAGAAAAGGGCACGGGGTCAGGTCTGCACATTTGACATATATCGCCAAGTTATCAGTGCTCGCAGGATGGGACCGCTATCGGTTATAATAAATGCGGAAATAACAGCCTGACCATGAACCTTAACGAAACGATAATATCCTCTTTTTTCGGCCACCTCATTCTGCTCCTGCTCATGTTGGCGGTGTCTGATTATATGACACACGTCTCGGGGGACATCCGGAATATCGTCTCGGTCGATCTCGAGAGAGAAGACAGTTATGTACCTCCGGCAGCCGCAACAGACTCTGAAGAGGGTCCGGCCCCGGATTCCAGCTTGCCCTCGGATGAGCAGATGAGCCTGCCTGACCAGGCCGCCGGCAATCCTCCGGAGGAGCCGAAGCGAATCCCGGAGCCTGAAAAAAAGGCCGAACCCGCAACCGAACCGGCGAAAATCGAAGAGGCCGCAAAGCCTCCCGTCCCGAGGGATAGATTCACCAGCCTGGAAGCCTATCACCAATTCATTATGCTCCACAAACAAATCTTCAGGCAGAAGGCGGGGGTCCGAGTAAATGAACTCCTGGGCGAAGCGTTCAAGGTGAATAAACGGGAATTCTACGGCGGCACCGCCATCGTCAGTCTAAAGTATGGCCCTAACGGCACATTGAATGAGGTCCTTGTCGATTCAGCCTCGCCGGGATTGAAGGCCTTCCTCGAAGAGATCGGCTGGGGCGCTATACCTGCCCCGGTTGCATTTTCGCTCGGAAATACCGGAGTGAAAATAGAATTTTCCGTGCTTGAGGGGTATATGAGTTTCAACATAAACGCACTATGAGCCATTAGTTCCCCTTCGAAAACTTAGGCGAGCATGGTTGGGGGCCGGGGCAAAGCCCCGTCTAAGCAAGATTAATTCTTTCGAACGCGGAGTATCACCCCGCACCCGAGGCGCTTTTCTGGGATGCGCCAGAAAAGTGCCCAAAAGAGCGCACCCCAGGGAAAATCCTTTTCGCTCTGCTCGGTCGGTCCGGCTAAATTTTAGAAACTCGCCGCAGAAGCCGCGGCTCAGACAGTCTAAAATTTTTTACGCCGGCCCTCGGTCGCAAATCGGGATTTTCCAAGGGGCCCCGTTTAATACAAACAACCTTTAAAGACTGTGGTTTCGCCTTTCAATAGTTCCCCTTTGAAAACTTAGGCGAGCACGGTCGCCCGCAGGGTTAAGCATTTTCCCATGTTCGAGCACCGATGTTGGGGGCGAGTTGGAAAATGTACCGAGGATTTGGGCTACCTTGCTTGGGCGGCAAGAGATTGATAGCGAGCTTTAGGCGAGAGAATTTCGAGGATAAACATTCCTTACATCGAAGCTCCGAAGGAGCTTCCAAGGTAGCTGGGGCATGGGGCAAAGCCCCGGGTCCGAAGATTTTTGGAGGATGAAAAATATATTTTTAAGATGCGGAGCTTCACCCCCGCCGCCCATGGCAGAAAGCCACCACTATTTTCTTTTTTTACGCGATTTAATGTATATTATTCTCCTGCCTGAAAAAGTGCGAATGTTCGGAAGAGCGTGAAAAGTAAAGATTTCCCCTCTGAATGAAGAACCATGCGGCAAGACCGCAGGGTATCTTAACGAAAGGAATCAATTTCTTTATATTCGCTCGCTGCCCGTTTCAACCGCCTTGGGCTGTTTAAAACACTAGTTCCCGAAAGAAAGAGGTATGAGAGCAGCATGTTGGAGATAAAATTGTCTTTGTGTGATATAACGGATTGCTCATTTTCTGAGAGCGCAGGAGAGTTATCAAAATGATACAGGTAAACAACTTAGATAAATATTATGGCCGTCAGGTCATTTTTGAGAAAGCGGGTTTTACCATAAATCCGGGCGAACGGGTCGGCCTAGTCGGCAGAAACGGGCAAGGCAAAACCACTCTTTTTAAGATGATACTGGGGCAGGAGCACCCTGATTCAGGATGTATCAGCATTCCCAGCGGATATAAGATAGGTCATCTTTCACAGCATATCAGCTTCTCGGAAGAGAGTGTGCTGAAGGAGGCGTGCCTGTGTCTCCCGGAGAACGAGGACGGCATCGATGAGACATATAAGGCGGAAATCATTCTTATGGGACTCGGTTTTGCCCTGGAAGATTTAACGCTCGATCCGTTGGACCTCTCAGGTGGATACCAGGTCCGTCTGAATCTTGCAAAGGTGCTTGTCTCCGACCCTAATCTTCTCCTGCTCGACGAGCCCACCAATTATCTCGATATCCTCTCTCTTCGCTGGCTCACTCAGTTTTTGCGCAACTGGAAGAAGGAGCTCATCATTATTACCCATGATCGTGATTTCATGGACGGGGTGACTACGCACACTATGGCAATACACCGCTGCAATTTGCGAAAAGAAGCCGGCCCGACCGAAAAAGTATATCAGCAGCTGCTGATGGAGGAAGAAATACACGAAAAGACCAGGGTCAACGATGATAAGAAACGCAAAGAAACAGAGGACTTCATAAACAGGTTCAGGGCAAAGGCATCCAAGGCCAGTGCTGTTCAGTCGCGAATAAAGGCCTTGGCAAAGAAAGGGCGCCTCGACAAACTGACAGAGATCAAGGACCTTGATTTCTCGTTCAAATCAGCGTCCTTTACCGGGAAGGTGCTCATGGAAGTGAATGACCTATCTTTTTCTTTTGACGATGAGAGCGCTCCACTGATCGACGGATTGACCTTTTCAGTCGGTAAAAAGGACCGTATCGCCATCATAGGGAAAAACGGCAAGGGAAAAACAACCCTGCTGAATCTGCTCGCAAAAGAACTCGAAACAAAAACCGGGTCTGTGAGTCATCACGATCAGCTGCAGACGGCATATTTCGGCCAGACCAATATAAACCGCCTTAATATGCAAAAAACAGTTGAAGAGGAGATTATGGACGTGCATCCGGACGTCGGCCGGGGTGCGGCCCGCAAAATATGCGGCATTATGATGTTTCCCGGGGACCATGCGTTAAAAAAGATCAGCGTCCTTTCCGGAGGGGAAAAGAGCCGTGTGCTGTTGGGCAAGCTGCTCGTCAGCCCCTCGAACATGCTGATGCTCGATGAGCCGACAAACCATCTAGATATGGAATCCAATGATTCCCTGGTCGAGGCGATAGATGAGTTCAACGGCGCGGCAATTATAGTAACCCACAGTGAAATGATGCTTCACGCGCTGGCCACCCGCCTGATAGTCTTTGATGACGGGAAAGTAACCTTATTTGAAGGAACGTATCAGGACTTCCTTGACCGTGTCGGCTGGAAAAGTGAAAATGAATCCGGCGCACCGCGTGTGAAAAAGAACGGGTCACGGAACAATTCTGTCAATAAAAAACAACTCCGGCGCGAGCGGGCGGAGCTGCTGAACAAAAAATCAAAAACCATGAGCGCCCTCCAAAAGGGCATTGATGAAGCAGAAAAAGAGATTGTAAGGCTGGAAGAAATAATCGAACGTGAAAATGCGGAAATCAGAGAGGCCTCCATCAGGGGCGAAGAGGAGACTATCAAAAAACTCGCGAAAAAACTCCACCATTCAAAATCCGGACTCGACGCCCTTTTTGCAAAGCTTGACCTTTTGCGAATGGAGATCGAAGGCAGGACAAAAGAATTTGAGGAAGAGCTCGAAAATTTACTGACCGTTTCAAGGTAATCGTTATAATAGCGGGGCTTAACCCCGCACCCTAGGCCTTTTCTCCTTTTTTTATATTTCCCCTTCGAAGACTTAGGCGAGCGCGGGCGGAGTTTCACCACCTTGTCAAAACATCGTCATTTCTCTCCCTAAAATACCATTCTCCGGTAGCTGCAGAATGGGCAGAGCCAGCTCTTCTCCTTCTCGTGCCACTCCATCTGCTTGCGGCAGGACGGGCAAGCCTTTTTTCTCTGCACCGGCTTTTTAACAGAAGGCAAAGAAGTCAAAGGGGCTGCAACCGGGGTCAGCTTGTCCTCCGGAGCAACGGCTTGCTCCGTAACAGCGACTGGCTCGGCTGAGGGGGCGGGCTCGGCCGTAGGGACGGGATCCGAAACGGCTGCAAATACATTTGCATCCCCGGTTTCGTCCTTTGCCGATTCTTCGTGTCCGCAGGTATAACACATCCACTTTGCCTCTTTAATGATGAAGTGTATTTGACCTCCGCACATAGGGCACTTCCTCAAAAATTCCGTCTCCTGCGGTGCAGAGGTCTCCTCTGTTTCGCCTTCCTCCTCAGTGCCGCCCTTTTCCTCCTCGTGCCTGCGAATTTCAATGATATCCGGGGGTGCTATCTGCTGGGGCGACACCTTTTCAGCAGTAAACTCCTCTATCTTTTTACTGATCTCGCTTATCTCCACCCCGATATCCGTGAAAAGTTTACCCACCGCCTCCCCGACGATTTTCATCTCCCGTTCCCGGGCTGCCATGCCATCGAGGATCTCCAACTCTTCTTTCTCAAACTGCATTATTTTTTCACGCAGTTTAGCCATCTCGCTTTTAATCTCCTGTGATCTGGCTTCCATAACCTTGAGTTCATCGCGAAAGCCGGGAAGGGCGGACAAGACCCCCTTCTCAATTATCTTTAGTTCCTTAAGCTGATTGTTTACTGACTCAAGGACGTTTTGCCGGCTTAGTCCTGAAGTCGCAGACAAAGCCCTGATGGCGGCATTATAACGCTGTTTCTCCTCAGGAATGATGTCCTTAAACGATTCCACGAGTTCCCGGAATTTCCGGATTATCTCGCCCTTGGATTCAATTCCTTTCTTAATCTCATCACGAAGACGGACAAGGTCCAGCCCGTCTCTTTTCTTCGCCTTCGAAAGAAGATCGGAAAGCAATCCCTTCATATCATATTTCTCGTTAGTGCCCATACGTAACTCTTATTTAGTCCATAAAAAAATAATTTGTCAATAGAAAAGCAGAATGCGTTACTTTAATTCCCATCATTTCTCCGGAAATAAATCTGCCTAATTTATCAATAAGTTTAAATGATTTGTAGTGCCTTTCAGAACGCGATAAAATATGTAAAGGAAATCCGACAAAGCTATACCCTCCGTGAGAAGGGGGCGGAAAGCGGCGGATCTTTACGGAAAAGATGGCCGAGCTGCTGGAAGTTTATGGACCCGTATGCCCGGCCTTCCTATTTTATGAAAGGGGGTAAGAGTGTATGCTGCATATGATCGAATGCAATTCGCAAAAAGAGCTGCCGAAGATGGCTAAGGCCGATCAGATCCAGGAGTGGATAAAAGTCTGCAAGGACGATCTCCTGCACACGAAATGTAAGATGATCGGATGTTATGAACCGGCAACCGAATCCCCGAAGAAGCTTTTGATCCTGCTCGATATTACCGATTCAGATGCGATAGACCTTTTGATGCGCGATTTCGGCGGCGGCTGGGTTATGGACGTATATCCGGTAAACATGCTGCATGAGATTCTGGAAAAGGACCATTTTGTCATAGCAGGATAGATCCGCCATATCCAATAAATAGCGCGTAAGAGGGCGATCACATTATATAGAATTTATTGATGCGGAGCTTCGCCTCGTGCCCGAAATGACGCCACCTAAAGCCCGTCACAATCGCCGCCTTCTAGCGCCTTCACTTTTCCCTCTTCTTCTTTCTTCTCCTCCGTCTCCTCCTTCTTACGCGGAGAAGACAGGGCCTCGAATACTCCGGCCACCACTGCAATGCCTATGATTCCGGCAATCAAAAATGGTCTGATCTTCATGTCTTCACCTTACCATGGCCTGTTCCATTGTTCAATACCGGTGCTTGAAACCAAGCGCGGGCCAACTCACCTGAAAACGACCTTCGGGTCAGAAATCTGATATAATTGCCCGGTGAGCGGGAGAAAGATCGATGGGACCATCGTCCAGCACTGCCGGGACGAGTTCGGCAGGATCATCGTCGCCGACGACGGTGTGATCAGGTCTCTCTACTTCGAAGACGTCCTTCAGAGCTGCATAAGGCTCGACCAACCCGCTCACCTAATCCACGAGTATAACCAGGCGATGATGAGCTCGCTTATATTCAGGGACGAGCCCCGGTCGGTCCTCCTTGTCGGCCTCGGCGGCTGTTCGCTTGCAAACTTCCTCCTGACTGCCTTTCCCTCATGCGCTGTCGACATCGTCGAGATAAGACAGAAGGTGATCGACCTTGCGCGCGACCATTTTCTGCTCCGGGCGGAAAACGCTAACCTGAGGATATTCCATGCGCCCGGCCAGGACTTCATCAGGCAAAACAAAGAGGGCTGCGCGGTCTACGACTTGATCTTTGTCGATGCCTTTGACGAGGGCGGACCTGCCGCCCCCCTGCTCGAAAATGATTTTTTGCTTGCCTGCAGGGAACGGCTGGACGAAGGCGGAGTATTCGTCATCAATCTTTGGAGAAGGCCGAAGGACAATTTCCCGGCCCTCTACGCAGCCATCCGTGAAGCCTTCGGCAATAATGCCATGAAGCTCGCCGTTTCCGAGTTATGCTGGAACACGATCGTATTCGGTTTTGCCGGTCCGGCGCCGCTCGCGGACCTGAATGCACTCAGGCCGACAGCAAGAACGCTCTGGCAAAAATACGGCATCAACTTCCCGAAGTATCTGAAGCACCTCTACTGGCAGAATTTCGGCTGACGGGCCCTTGATCTTATATCCAGTATCGGGGATATCGCCGAGAAAATAGCGGAGCTTCACCCCGCACCCGAGGCGCTTTTAGCGCCTTCGTATCAGGTTTTCTAATTCCCCTTCGAAAATTTAGGTCGGCTGAAGCGTAAAAAATTTTCGCATGTTTGAGCACCGATGTTAGGGGCGAGTTCGAAAATTTAGCGAGGCCGACCGTCACGACGTGAAATTTTCGTTGGGGCGGACTTCTTTGGGTTACCTTTCTTATCCGCTAAGAAAGGTAGCTGGGGTCCGGGGCAAAGCCCCGTATGGCATAATTTATCAAATAAATCTTAACTCTCCTCTCTGTTCTGCTAATATATTTATGATGAACCTGAATAAGATATGTCCGGATTGCGGAACCGAGTACCTCCCGCAGATCGGTAAATGCGCTGACTGCGGCGCGGTTTTGCTCTTTCCCGAGGAGCTCAAGAAAGCACGGGAGGAGAAGGAACGGCTCATGGAGAAGGCCGTCGTGAAAGAGGCCGTGGTCAGGGAGGGCGACCTGAAATGGCTGAGCGAACTGTACACGGTCCTCATCGACTCCGGCATCCCCTGCACCGTCCGTTCCGATGCGGGCTGCAAGAAAGGCTGCTGCGGCGATAAATGCCGCCTGGTCGTATCGCCTGAGGACCTAGAACGGGCGCGGGAGCGCATAGAGGAATACTTCATGGAAATGTATCCCGAGATCCGCGCTTCGAACGAACTGGTCAGCGAGGGCAAGTGCCCTGCCTGCGGCCAGCCGGTCGGCCCCGACGACCGTGAGTGCCCCGACTGCGGCCTGCCTCTCGTCATTATCGAAGAAGAGGAAGAATAGGTTAATACGCCGTTTGCCGTGGGATTATTTTAAACCGGCCTGCGCTATATAATAAAAGAGTGTTCAGGACCATGAAGATCGGGGCGTTGTTGCTGCTGCCCATCCTCCTGTTGTTTGCGGCTTTGCGTCCGGAGCCGGGGAAGACCTACTCCAATCCCGTCCTCGTCGATACATACTTAATTGATAGGCCGGAGCCCGCGAGATACGTCGGCACGCTCGGCATAGGCGATCCGGCCGTCATTTCCTACGAAGGAAAATATTATCTCTACCCAACCGGGAACAACCACAGCTACCATGTCTATATATCAGACGACCTGGTCCACTGGTCCAAGGGGCCGAAGGTGTTTCAGAGCGGCGAGACCGGCGTATGGGCGCCCGACGTCTTCTTCAGCCGGGATGACGGCATGTTTTATCTCTACTACACGGTAAACGGCAGGATCGGCGTCGCTTCGGCAGACCGTCCCGACGGGGAGTTCAGAGACCTGGGGACCCTGCTCGGCAACGGGATAGACGCCCACATGTTTCGCGACGACGACGGTTCATACTTCCTCTATTACGCCCGGTATCCGGAATTCGCGATATTCGTCCAGCCCATGGCATCTCCTGTACGGAAGAAAGGCGGGGTGGTGCAGATTATCGCTCCCTCTGAAGAGTGGGAACTGAAGGACAGGCCTGTAACCGAGGCGCCGTGGATGCTGAAATACAGGGGCGTCTACTACCTCCTCTACTCCGGAGGCAGTGCGGATTCAGAGCATTACGCCATCGGGTACGCAACTGCAAAGCAACCGTCGGGCCCCTTCACCAAGTACGATAAAAATCCCATTATCCGGGCGGGCAACGGCATCTTCGGACCCGGACACGCCAGCGTCACCAATGATCGGGAGGGGAAATTGTGGCTGGTCTACCACCAGCAGAAGGATGAAACAAGGGGATGGAACAGGATAATCTGCATCGACCCTCTCTGGTTTGACGAGAAGGGTGTCCTCCATGGGGAGGCATCGAGATCGACGCCCCGGCCGGCGCCTGTGACGGCAGGGAAATAGCAACTTATCATCGTTTCAGTCGCATATATCCGGTTCGAAGAAGATCCAGCGAACCTGCGGAAAATTCTTTTTAAGAGCGGTTTCCACGCGGTTGATGTCGTCGATCAGACGAACGGCGGTGTCCATGTCATTCATCTTCACCTTGGCAGACACCATCAGCTGCAGTCCGAGCTGGAGTGTGATCAGGCTGTAGACCTGCGCAATCTCCGGCTGTGCGGTCAGGAACGAACGCAATGCCGACACCGTCTCGGGATCGGCGCTCTCCCCGATCAAGAGACCCTTCACCTCGATGCCGACCGCGACCGCCACAAGCACCAGGACCGCGCCGATAGCAATAGTTCCCAAGGCATCGAAGAGCGGATTGCCCGTAAAAGCGGTCGCAAGCACGGCCGCCAGCGCCAGCAGCAAGCCCAGGAGCGCGGCGATATCCTCACTGAGGACCACGATGAGCTCACTCTGCCTGCTCGTCCTGAACCAACTGAATAAGGAGCGTCTGCCCCGGACCTTGTTCACTTCATTCATGGCGCCCCTCAAAGACCCCAGCTCGAGCAGGACGGAAATTACCAAAACAGAGACGGCTACCCACGGCGAGGCCGGCATCTCCGGATGCATGAGTTTATGCACCCCTTCGTAAATGGAAAAGACGCCGCCCATGCTGAAGAGCATGAGCGCGACAATAAAAGACCAGAAGTAGATCGCCTTTCCGTATCCCAGGGGATGGTCTTCCGTGACCGGCCGCTTCGCCCGCCTGAGTCCCACCAGAAGCAGCAGCTGATTCGCCGAATCGGCGAAGGAATGTATAGCCTCGGCGAGCATCGCCCCTGATCTGGTATACCAGGCGGCAAACGCCTTCGCCAGGGCAATGCCCAGATTAGCCCCAAGGGCATAAAATATCGCTCTTATTGAACCGTTCGTATGTGACATGGATGCTCCTCTTTAATCGATCGTAGTTTTTTTCGCACAGACAAGGAATATTATAAGCACTTTGTACTAATCTCTGCATACCTGAAGGATAACTTGTAAAATATATGGATGAAGGAGGTACTAAAGGAAAAATTCCTGAGCGAACTTACCACCCCGGAGAGGATCTTCTTTCTCAGGAAGGCGAAAGAGGCGGTCGAGCAGAAAGGATATCCGGCAGGGGAAGACCTTTTCTATTACTGTTACTTCCTGACACTCAGGGAACGCATGAGGGGCATCGGGACTGCGCGGGGCGAGGGATACGTGAGGGTACTCCTTGTGGAGGGAACAAAGGAGATTGAAGAGACGCTAAAGATGTACGAGGAGAGACTGGAAAAAAGAAAAACAGTATCCCCTGACCCTGAGGCCCTCCGCTTCATAGAATATCTCTCTGAATGACCGGGCATACCACAGCACCGGCTATGACTGAGCGCCCTTGAATAAAGACCTGGGCCGTACTATGCTTTTCTTAAGAAGACGCGAGTGCCAGTTAAAGGAGGGGCGTCAATGAAGAAGGCGTATAAGATACTTGCCGTCATCGCGGCGGTGCTGATTGCGGCCATCGTCGGCCTCACCCTCTTTGTCAAATCTTATCTCACGGACGAGCGCATCCGCACGCTCGTCATCGACGCTGCCGAGAAGTCCCTCCACAGGGAGGTCTCCCTCGGCGCCATCTCGGTCAGCCTCTTCAGCGGCATCTCGGTGAAAGACTTCGCGATCCAGGAGAAGGACTCTGACCATGCCTTTCTGAAGGCCGACGCCTTTGTGCTCAAATACCAGCTCCTGCCCCTCCTCTCGAAGAGGCTGATCATCGATGAGCTCGCTGTGGAGTCTCCGAGGATTGTGATCAGGAAAAAAGCCGACGGCTCCTTCAACTTTTCGGACATGACCCGGCCGGAGGAGGAGACAGCCGGGCAGAAGAAGGGAGGGGGCGGCGAGGTCTCCGGCCTCCCGGTCAACCTGAGCGTGAAGTCCCTCAGGATCGAGAAGGCGCGGCTAGAATACGACGACCCTTATGGCGGGGTGAAGAGGGCAGTGGTCGACCTCGATGCGGAAATGGCCCTGCAGGCCAGGTCCGACAAGGCGACCGGCTTCTCCGGCAGAGCAAAAATGACCCTAGTCGAGGTCCAGCTTAAAGACCGGCCGAAGCCGGTGAAGGACGTGCCGATCTCGGTCAAGTACCAGTCGGAGGTGAACCTCGCCGACAGGAAGATCGATATCTCCGAGGCATCGATTGCAGGCCTCGGGGCGGACGCCTCTCTCAAGGGGCAGGTCAATTACGGCGATCCCCCTTCCTACGCCGTTACCGTGAAGGCAGCCCAGGTGAACCTTGCGTCAGTGCAGAAGTCGGCTGCGGGGCTCCTGCCCGAAGGCGTCGGTCTTGACGGCGGCCTTTCGGTAGACCTCACGGCGGAACAGAAGCCGGTAAAGGAGGCGAAGCCCGTCTTCAGAGGGGAGATCGTGCTCAAGAACGCCGCCCTGCAGACGAAGTCCATGCGGCCGGTCTTTAGCGGCACCATCACCTTAAGCCCGGACCGGATAGACTTCCGGGCGCTGAAGCTGGTGGCGGGCGGCAGCGCGGCCGACATAACCGGCCAGGTCCTGAACTACGCCACGAGCCCCGATCTGCGCATCGATGTGGCGAGCGCCATGCTGGACATGAACAGTCTCATGCCGGCTGCGGCGGCGGGTGCAGCGAAAGGCGCGGGCCCGGCAGCGAAGAAGGATGAGAAGGAATTCGAGCCCCTGAAGTCCAAAATCCGGGCCGAGGGCAACGTCGATATCAGACGGATGATCTTCAAGGGCGTCACGGTCCAGAACATGAAGGCGCATTACGCATTCCGGGATAATGTCTTCACCCTCGCATCTCTTACCGGCAGCAGTCTGAGCGGAAGCTTCATGGTCCAGGCCAGGGCCGATCTCTCGAAGCAGGGCGCGGCTTATTCGATGACTGCTGAGACGAAGGGCGTAAAACTCGAAGAGATCACCGCCGCCTTTGCGCCCAAGGCAAAGGAGAACCTCTTCGGAGCGCTCTCTGCCCGGGCCGAGATCAGCGGCGCGGGCTCTGTGGAAGCATCGATCAAGCGCAATCTTAAGGGCAAGGGCTCCTTCAGCGTGAAGAACGGGAAGATAAGGAACGCGCAGATCTCCGAAGGGCTCCTGACCTTCCTTGGCCTCCAGAGCTTGAAGGAGATCCCCATGGAAAAGGCCGAGGGCAGCTTTACGATCAGCGACGAGGAGATAAACCTCAGGAGTGTGATCGCCAGCAGGGACCTCATCGTCGACGAGAGCGGCATCGTCGGCCTCGACCAGAGGCTGAACATGTCCCTGCTCGTGAAGGTCTCGGACGCCCTCTCCCCGAAGATCGTAAGCCAGTCGGGGATCGCACAGTTCCTGTCGGGCGAGAAGGGCTGGACCACGGTCCCTCTCAGGCTCGGAGGCACGATCTCCAAACCCTCATACGGGATAGATACAAAGGCCGCGGGAAAGCAGGCGTCGGAAAAGTTGCAGAAGAAGGCGGGCGAGGAGCTGTTCAAGGCCCTCTCAGGAGAGAAGGGGAAGAAGTCGGGCGAACAGCCTGCGGATACGAAGAAGGAAAAGAAAGGCGGTTCTTCCGAAGATCTGCTGAAGGGATTGTTTAAATAAGGCGACTGCCTCACACAAACAATGCTTCAAAATCCCCCGGGGTCACGATCGTCCGGCAATAAATCAAAACAAAAAACAGGGCGTGATAATCACGCCCCTACGGCCGGTGATATTGTGCAGGCGTCGAGGGCACGATGCACACATCTTTCAGGTCCTGTCTGTTGCATCAGGTCGACACGTGGACTGTTTCCATTAATCTTTCCCGCCCTCGTAGGGGCAGGGCTTGCCCTGCCCGGTTCCATACCCGATTCCCTGCCCGGGACATCGTGCAAAAAAATGACACAAAAACAAAAGGGCGCAGCAAGCCGCGCCCCTACGAAAAAATCATTATCGGATGGTGACCTTCAATATCGTCCGGACGGAGGTGGTGGATAATCGTCCGCGGGCGGTTCGCTAATGACCCGCCGCCTGTAGCCCGGGATCTGATTCCCCTTCGAGTACATGCACTGCAGGTAAGCGTGGTCATAACGCCGCTGGGCCTCATAGTAAGAGCCCGACGCATAGCTGCTGCCGACGGCACTGCCGTAAAGGAGTCCGGCCCCGCCGCCGATCGCCGCGCCTGCGCCCATATCGCCAGAGGCGCTTCCAATGGCCGCGCCTGCTGCAGCGCCAATGATTGTGCCGACCACAGCGCTCTTCACCGCAGAATCCTGTGCAGCCTGCTGACCGGTCATCCCGCCTATCTGCTCGTAGGCAAACTGGCGGCATACAGCGTCGTCCGTGCGAAACTCCTCGAAACTTTTGCCTTCACCCGGCAGCGACATGATGCTGGGTCCGGTCGGCATAGTAGCGCACGCCCCGAGCGATAAGATCACGACAAAAAATGAAAACTTCAGAATATTACGCATGACATCACCTCTCTGACTCGGATGGCGGCCGCGCCGGGACCTTCTCCCAGCCGCCGGGACATTGCCTGACATAGGGATAGTAGGCCTTGGACTCGGGGCAGTAGTACCAGACACCCGAAGGTCTGGACGAGGGCTTGCTCCGGGGCCGTTCTATATACTCCTGGGGCATTGACTGCTCCGCAGGCGCATATTGGTAGTAATAAGGATAGTAGCCCGGGTAGTAAGGATAATAGCCCGGATAGCCATACGGGTAATAATATGGATAATACCATGACGCGCCCCAAAACGGACCGCCAACAACGAAATCAAAATCAAAACGCGAGCCGCCATGATGGCCCCAACCGCCGTGATGGCCTCCTCCCCGATAGTAGCCACCGGAATGACCGCCACCGCGATAGGAGCCGCCGCCGGAATGACCGCCACCCTGATGGTAGCCGCCAGATTGCCCCCCACCCCGAGGGCCCCCTGCAGCAGATGCCATGCCGCCCGCAAATACGACCATAGTTACTAAAGCAAAAACCCCTAACAGCCTGAGTGTTCTCATTTTTTGCCTTCTTCAGTGCGCAGGACATTACTTATTCACGCCCTGCTCTCTACTTAATAATTATCACGGCTTCGAAGCGATGTCAAGGAAGCTTAAGGGGTTTGCAGGCGCAATAAGCAAACCGATTGAGCAAAAAAAAGACTATATCTATGGATTTCCGCTCACATCGTCATATCCCCGCAGACCACACGGTTGATCCCTTTAAGAGATCCGAGCGGAGACCCGAAGAAGACGGTTGTTCCCTCGACCGAACCGATAGTCCCCAGGGCGAGGGTGTCGTCATTTCGATTCAGGCCGATGATCGTCCCCCGCGGCAACTCCCTGTCACCGTGGCGCAACGGCCGCCCCCGGTAAAAGAACGGCATGGCAGAGACGTCCAGGACGTGTTCGGATTGCCGCCGGTCCCCGAAGTACTCCTCAAGCTTCCTTTTCCTGTATGCGCGCCTGGAGGATGCGCTTCTCTTCCTCGCTGCGCGCGACGCCTTCAGCCGGTGAACCATCGAATCCCCGGCGAGGGAAAGAATATGCTCAAGTTCATCCCCCCTCTGGATGGCGACGATATGCGCCGGCCTTATCGCACTTATCTTGGCCATCTTCAGCGCCTTCCCCAGTCCGCCCAATATGAGGCCCGTTGTATCCACAACCTCGATCGCCGCACGCCTCCGCCCGATTTCGGTCATCCTCCTCGTCATAGCGACCATCAGGGGGATCACCCTTGACGGATTGGCAAAGCCCAGAAAGGTCATCCGCTCAGAACTGAAATCCCCGAGGTCCTCCTGATCGCGGAATACCTTCATGCTGATGGTCCCGGGCAGGCCGATGCCCGACTGGCCGACGTCCGCGTCGATAAGCGCTGTTCTCAGGCGTCTTGCAACAAGGGATTCCACAATATATCGCGCGAGGGTAGTCTTGCCGGAATCCGTTCCGCCGAGGAGCAGGGCCGTGCCCTGCCGCACGCGCAGAACACTGAGCAGTCTGTCCCATCCCGGTTCGGGGAGGATCTCCATGGCAGATTATATCAGAACAACACCGCCTCCTCATATACCAACTTAAGCTCACATCGGCCATAAATAATAAATTGGGACACACCCCCATTTTTCAGCAGGATGGTCCGGGAGTCCCAGCCGAAATCGCGCCCCTACAGCAGCCGCTGCGTAGCTTAGATTTTTTTGAGTGAATTTATTGTGCGATTATTTTAAGATGTACTGAAGCGCCGAACAGCAGCCGATAATAACGACAGGCGAATTCGGCCTTGTTCTTTGCAATGAACCACATTAAAGGCAACTCTCATAGAGGAACTGCTCGCATGAAGAAGAAAAAGGACGCTGAAGGAATTCAAGGGAAAGATGCATCAGGCCGCAGCGAAGCGGAACTGAGGTACGCTGCTGTTTTCGAACAGTCTCCCGACGGCTTACTCATTATAGATGCCGAAGGGAAAATAATCGACTTTAACAGAGCAGCCCACACGGATCTCGGGTATTCAAGAAAGGAGTTTTCGAAACTCAGCATATCGGATATCGACCCCCTGGAGAGTCCCGAGGAAATTCGCGCGAGCATACAGAGGGCGATTAGTGAAAAAAAGGCTGAATTCGAGGTCACGCACCGGACCAAGTCCGGACAGTTGCGAAATGTCCTCGTCATCACCCAGGCAATCGTTCTGTCAGGCCGTACTGTTTTACATACGATATGGCGCGATATCACTGACCGGAAAGCCGCAGAAAAGGCCCTTTTGGAATCAGAGGCGAAATACCGGGACCTCTTCGAGAACGCCGGCGACGCGGTTTTTGTTCTGGACGCCGGGCTTCGCTATGTGGATGTCAATAGAAGGGGCCTCGATCTCCTGGGTTACACAAAGGAGGAACTCCTCGGCAGGCAGCCATTCGACTTTATCCCGGAAGAACAGAGACCGCGGTCCGCGGCCGAGTTCGCCAAGCTCAGGCGCAAGGGCTCATATGAGACCTTCGAGGGCCGGGTACTGAGAAAAGGCGGCCGATGGATCGATATTGAGGTAAACTCCACCGCTATTTTCAGGGATAGTGTCTTCACCGGGTCGAGGGACATCGTGCGTGACATCACCGATCGCAAGCAGGCCGATGCTGCATTGCGGGAGCATGAGAAACGGCTTGCCGAGTCGCAGCGCATAGCCCGCATCGGGAGCTGGGAACACAACCTGGGGACCGGTCAGGTGTTCTGGTCCGACGAACTGTTCCGTCTTCTCGGGCTCGATCCGAAGACGGACCCCGCTGATTTCAAGATGTTCTTCGACATGGTGCATCCCGACGACCGGCCGGCCTTGAAAACGGCCATCGATGAAACGCTGCGACTGCGCAAACCCTTCAGCATTGATTACCGGTTCTTACTCAGGGACGGCACGACACGGGTCCTGCATGCTCAGGCAGAGCTCCTGCCCGACGCATCCGGCAACATGGTCGTCCTGAGCGGCACCGGGCAGGACATCACAGAGCGCAAGAATATGGAAAAGGCCTTGAAAGAGTCGGAGCAGAATCTCCGTCTTCTTTTCGATTCGTCCACTGACGGCATCTTCATCCTGGATATGCAGGGAAATTTCGTAGATGTCAACAGAACTGCCCACGAGCGCCTCGGGTATGCCAGAGATGAGATGCTCTCGATGAAGATCAATGAACTGGACCCTCCCGAGTTCGCCTCGAGGGTCCCTGAGCGACTGGCACAGATACGCGAACAGGGGCAAGCCGTTTTCGAGTCCGCCCACATCAAAAAGGATGGAAGCAGAATGCCGGTCGAGATCAACAGCAGGATACTCGACTATAAGGGCATGAAAGTTTATTTCAGCCTCATACGGGACATCACCGAGCGCAAGAAGGCCGAGGAGGCGAAAGACCGCCTTCTTAATGCGATCTCCGCGTCTACCCAGGGCATTGCGATAACAGATGAAAAAGACAGGTTCGTCTATGTAAATGATGCCCATGCCCGTATATTCGGCTATATTCAGAATGAGCTCATAGGAAAGACGTGGCGCGTTACCGTCCCCCCGGAGTTCGAAGCCTTGATTGAAGGAGTTTTACCGAAAACCCTGCACAACAGGGCCGTGGGCATCTGGTCAGGTGAGTGTCCTGCTATAAGGAAGGACGGCACGATATTACCCACTGAAATCACGGCCACTGCCCGTTGGGATGAGGCCGGCAGCTACCTCGGGCATATATGTATCGTAAGGGATATCTCCGAACGGAAGCAGGCGGAGAAAGCACTCAAAGAGAGCGAAGAACGATTTAAGAGTTTATTTGATAGTGCACCTGACGCCATCTTTGTTGCCGATATGGAATCCGGAGTAATAGTCGACGCAAATCCGGTGGCTTCCAGAATGCTTCGGCTGCCGCACGATAAGATTATCGGCCTTCATCAGTCCAGGCTGCATCCGCCCAGCGCTCATGAAAACAGCAAAGAGGCCTTCGCCGAGCATGTTAAAGAAGCCAGTGAAGGGGTACCGACGCATCCGATCGAAATTGCCGTTCTTTGTTCTAGCGGAGATGAAATACCCGTGGAGTCGATGGCAAAGATGGTGACTATTCAAGGGAAACATTTTTTAATGGGAATTTTTCGCGATATCAGCGAGCGCAAAAAGGCCGAGGAAAAAATGAAATCTGCCCTCAGTGAGAAAGAGACCCTCCTCCGAGAGCTTTACCACAGGACAAAGAACAACATGCAGGTAATCACAAGCCTCCTGAACCTCCAGTCGCACGCCATTGACGATAAGAAGACCTTACAGATCATCGAGGATACTAAAAACAGAATACATTCAATGGCCCTCGTCCATGAGAAGTTGTATAAGGCCAAGGATTTGTCTCGGGTAAATCTTAGAGATTATATTGCCGATCTTGCCGCCTCTTTAATGGATAGTCATCAAATCATCAAAGGGAAGATATCATTGCTGCTGGATATCGATAATATCCCCGTCTCCATTGACACGATAACGCCTTGCGGACTTGTGATAAATGAACTCATGACGAATACGCTAAAATACGCCTTCCCGGACAACAGAGCGGGGAAGATAAAAATTTCCGCTCACTTAAATGCAGAGGGAATTATCGAACTGAGATTCAGCGATGACGGCATAGGATTTCGCGAGGGGATTGACCTGCAAAAAACGAAATCCCTGGGCCTGAAAATTGTAAATATCCTCGTTGAAACTCAACTGAAAGGGAAGATGGTGATCGAGAGTGCGCCGCAAGGGACCGGGTTTGTGATAAGTTTTAGAGAGATGGATAAGAGAGAGAGGATTTGAAGAATGCAGCAAGGCAAGATATTAATTGTCGAGGATGAAGCCATCCCGGCGATGGACCTGCAGATCATGCTGGAGCAATGGGGCTATGAAACACCTCGAATTGCAACGACCGGAGGTGAAGCTATAGAAAAATCCGAACATGACAGACCTGACGTGGCACTTATGGATATAAATATTCATGGAGAGATGAATGGGATTGAGTTAGCCCGGAGGCTGAGCTCGGAATTCGGGGTATCCATAATTTTTATTACAGGATACGGCGATGAGGATATAATGGAGAGGGTCAAAGTCGTTAATCCCGCGGAAATTCTGCGGAAGCCTCTGAATATCGAGAAATTGAAAGCAGCTATCGAGTCGGCTATCGATAAGACCAATTAGTTCGGCATGATGCGTACCGGTCATTTCAGGTCGCAATAAATTGCTCCCCTGACATCGATCTTCCCCCATCCCGTTGTTCCGCTATAAATCGAAACAATAAAACAGACCAGCTAAACAGGGCGTGATGAATCACTCCCCTGCAGTGGTATGCTATTGGTATGGAACCTTTAGAGCTGTCCCCCGAAGACAGGGTTATTATATTCGGCTCAACAGGCTTTGTCGGCAGCAGGCTACTGCCCGAACTCATGAAAAAAAATATAAGGCTGAGGCTTTTTGTGCGCGATAAGGCCAGGGTCTCCGATATTGCAGCCGGGGACAGAGATGTCGAGATTTTTCAGGGCGACCTCCTCTCGGGCAAGGGACTCGAAGAGGCGCTTCACGGAATTCACTCTGCTTATTATCTTGTTCATTCCATGGGCGGCCAAAGCGTATTCAGAAATGTCGAATACGCCGAAAAAGATAAGATCGCCGCAAGAAATGTTATATCGGCGGCAAATAAGGAAAAAATAAAGAGGGTCATTTATCTCGGCGGGCTCGGGGAAGCCAAGGATACCCTCTCAGAACATCTGAAAAGCCGTGCAGAAGTTGCTGAGATTCTCTCGTCTGGCAGGCCTTCGGCGACGGTCCTGCGCGCTGCAATTATCATCGGGGCCGGAGGGGCATCCTTCGAGATGCTGAGGTATCTCGTTGAACGCCTCCCGGTGATGGTCTGCCCCAAATGGATAGACACCCGCATTCAGCCGATAGCATTGAGAGATGTCCTCGCATATCTTTCAGGATGTCTTCTGAACCCGAAGACAGCCGGTCATTCCTTCGACATCGGGGGGCCGGAGATACTCACCTACAGGGAGATGATGCAGAGGTACGCGGAAGCACGCGGGCTTGCCGAAAGGACCATATTCCGTGTCCCTTTCTTAACGCCGCTTCTCTCGGCTTACTGGGTCGACCTTGTCAGCCCTGTGCCTTCCGGCATTGCCCATCCGCTCATAGAAGGTTTAAAGAACGAGGTGGTCTGCAGGGACAACCGCATCGATGAATTCATTCCTCTAGAAAAAACTCTCTTCAGAGAGGCTGTAAAGATAGCTTTTTCAGAGGAGAGGGACGGACCTGGAATTACGGGATTCTGAATGGTTATCGAAGAGTCGATAACCATCAGCGCTTCTCCGGACCGGGTCTGGAGGACTTTTACCTACCTCACCTGCTGGGCGGACTGGAACACCGTCATAAAAAACCTCTCTTCGGACAATGTTTCCCTGGAAAAAGGGGAGACGTTCAAATTCAGTATGCGGCCTTTTATGTTTCCCGTATATCTGGACCTGTTTATAGAAGAGGTTATTCCGAACAAGCTGATAGTATGGAGCGGTTCGAAGTTCGGGCTTTTTGCGAGGCATGAATTTGTTTTTGAGGAGTCGGAAGAAAGAGTAATCGTCATTAGCAGGGAATCATTTGGAGGAATGACCCTTGATAGCGTGTCATTAATTTTCCCTGAAAAAAGGATAAGAAAGATGACAAAATCACTCTTGAGAGATTTAAAAGAGGCTGCGGAAAATAAGAAGTGATGGAGAAGATAAGATTAGGGATAAGCTCATGTCTGCTGGGTGAGAAGGTCCGTTATGACGGCGGGCACAAGCTCGATCATTATATCAGAGAGACGCTCGGCCGGTATGTGGACTGGGTGTCTGTCTGTCCCGAGGTGGAATACGGCCTGCCCGTCCCCAGGGAGGCGATGCATCTTGTTGCAACGGCGGAGGGTCCGCGCCTTGTTACATCCCGCACGGGAGTGGACCACACCGGCGGAATGAAGAGATGGGCCGCGCGGAGGCTGGACGAACTTGGCAGAGAAGACCTGTGCGGTTTTATCTTTAAGAGCAGGTCGCCGAGTTCAGGGATGCGGGGCGTAAAAGTATACAATCCTTCCGGCGTTCAGGTGCGCACAGGTGTCGGGATCTTTGCGGGGGCATTTATGGACCGCTTCCCGCTCATACCTGTCGAGGATGACGGCCGTCTCCAGGACCCGGCCCTGAGGGAGAACTTCATCGAAAGGGTCTTTGTCTTCGGGAGGTGGAAGGAATTTCAAGTCGGAGGGGGGAAGATAAAGGACCTAGTCTCTTTCCATACAGACCATAAACTCCTGATACTTTCCCACAGCCTAAGGCATTACAGGACCCTCGGCAGTCTTGTCGCGGATGCAAAAAAATACCGGCCCGAAAAACTTCATTCAGAATATGTCGGCACTCTTATGGAAGGCCTCAAGCTCCTTTCGACCACAAAAAAGAACACAAATGTCCTGAATCATATGCTCGGGTACTTCAGAAAGCAGATTTCATCCGGCGAAAAGCAGGAACTGCTTGGGGTGATAGAAGATTATCACAAAGGGCTCGTACCCCTGATAGTCCCCGTTACCCTGATCAAGCACTATGTCCGGAAATACGACGAGAGATATCTTGCGCGGCAGCATTATCTCAACCCCCATCCCGCAGAGCTCATGCTGAGGAACCACGTCTGAGAAAGTAATGTCCCTCCGATGAGAATCTGGGATATATCTCCAAAGAAGCTCTGCCGCGGCCACCTGCTCGGAGAGCACAGAGAGCTCCACGCCGTATGGAGCATACTGACAAAAAACAAAAAAGGCTATTCCCGCCACCCTGAAGTTCTGCGGTGGAAGGGCAAGCTGAAAGCCCTTTATCTCAGGCATGAGCGCCTTGTGGATGAAATGGCCAGAAGGGGATACGTTCATAAAAGCCATCTTGATATTGCTCTGGCCGAAGGAGCCGACAAGCAGAAAAGTCTTGTCGATCCTTACACGGAACAGATAAAGAATCTGAGAGCCAAGAAGTGCGGATGCAGAGTATGAGTTGGGACGGGTCTAAGTTTCTCCTTCTTCCCCGTCCTCATCGTCTTCGTCCTTATACTCCCGCTTCCTCTTGAGGAACCTGAAGAATCCGCAGATCGTTATCAAAGCCGCGAACAGGAAAAGCGCCTCATAAAGGTTATCGCGGATATAGGAAGGCCACAGGTTTTTCCTGGAGATAGACGATCTCCATTGCTTCTCAAGTTCATCCAGGGAGATCGAAAGGGTCTTCCGGACCGCATCTTCCGTATCATCTCCGCTGCTCATCCGTTCCAATATCCCCCTCACCCCTGAAACACCGAATTTCTCTTTTACATATTCGACTACGCTCCTGCTTTCTTCATACGCAAGGAGCAGGTCCCTCCCGTCGGATGGAAATCTTCGGGTCAGCCCTTCGATGGTTATCAGCCGGTTCGAGAGGACGGCATCCCTGAGGACTGAACGACTCCCCTCGCTGATTATCTCTGCGAGGCCTCCTGTGACCCACTGGCATGTCCCTTCGTCAAGCCATCTCGGGAGCCTCTCTTTGGTTATGTGTCTGTGAAGTTCGAGATGACACAGTTCATGCTTCAGTGTCACTTCGATGGTATAGGGATGGGCCCCCATCTTGGAGTAATCGATCACGATAAGATCCTCGTCGGGGACGGCAAAAGCGGTCACGAGTTCATTCCCCGAGACCTTTCTGAAGGAGGCGCTGTCCCTTATTAATACGATCTCCGGGCGGAAATCGGTTTCCCAGCCAAGGTCCTTCTTCAATTCCGCCCGGACAGACGGATAAATCTGAAGGACCTCCTTCGCAGGGTTTTGAAGCCGGTCGTCGAACCGGACAATTGCCCTTTCGTCTTGCAGTGTAAGTTGCCCGGCATAAGAAAACACGGTCCAAAGCACACCCGGAAGAAATATCATCGATAAAATAATTCTTTTCTTTGACATAAGCCGGAACTCTCTTATAAAAGATACCATTTTCACCATGAAGGTTTTGATTATCTATAGGTATAATACAGTTAAATTTGATTTGTCGCCTGCTTGAGATAACAGGAGTCAAGGGTGAAGAACTGGAACTTACCGGCTTGTTGCGGCAAGAAGCATTATGGCGGCGGCACGAAAAAGGACGGCGGAACTCAGAAGCACGACGAAGGCCGGAAAACGCACCCGGACGGCAGAAAAGGTATGGAACACCGGCGATAGAGACCTGCGGACACTCAGAGGGGCCGCGAAAACGGCCCCTTTTTTTATCCCGTCAAAACCCGGGCGCGAAACAACAGGCTGATATCACACTCTTTTAATAGCGTCCTCTCTCCCTGTGCTCTTCGTGCCTCTCTCCTCTGCCTTCCCCTCTTCCTTCATGCCGCTCCCCGTGTCTTCCTTCCCTCCACCGTTCGTTCCTCTCCCAGTATCCTTCCTTCTCCCATCTCCGCCAGTTCTTGCGAAAATCTTTGTAGCGTATCCGCTCGTGCCCGGCATAGGCATGACGATAGTCGGGCGGAAGTTCCAGCAGGACGCGAGGGACCCTCGCAGGGGCAAGATAGGCCCACGGGCCGTTGTAACCCCTCGCCCGATACCACCGGCCTTCATAGGGGCGGTACCAGAATCCGCCATAAAATACAATATCCACATCCGCGCCAGGAGCAAAGTAGGCGTATGTCCCGGGTATTACCACCACCGGAGGAGGCGCTGCAAACCTGTAGGCAGGGATATTTATCCCTATTCCTACACTAACCTCGGCGTCACTACCGGCAGAAAATGCCGTTACAAAAAGAAGCGATAAGGCAAAAGCCACTATAACCAGCTTTCCTTTTTTCATGCCACAGTCCTCCCTCTTTAAGATAGTTCAGTATGGAAGATCAATTTGAAGGAAATATGAAGGACTTCATTGCGAAGGACTTCAATATGAAGGA
>Ga0316628_100000215_pt1 | contig 36292 bp, 38 predicted proteins | sample OWC_Aug_M2_C1_D5_FD_207648 | JGI IMG/M metagenome (GOLD analysis project Ga0316628, IMG submission 207648) | Wetland soil microbial communities from Old Woman Creek delta, Ohio, United States - OWC_Aug_M2_C1_D5_C | ecosystem: Environmental > Terrestrial > Soil > Wetlands | place: USA: Ohio...
TTCGCCGGGCTGGCGCTGGCCGGGCTGCATTTGTCGGTGTCGGCGGCGGTCGGTTTCATCGCGGTGGCGGGCATCTCGGTGCAGAACGGCGTCATCATGGTCGAGCGGTTCATGGAAGGCATGCGCGACGGCGCCAGTTTGCGGGAAAGTGTGATGGAGGGCGCGGTGTCGCGCCTGCGCCCCATCCTGATGACCGCGCTGATGGCGGGTATCGGCCTGCTGCCCGCCGCGCTGTCGCACGGCATAGGCTCGGAGACGCAGCGGCCCTTCGCTGTGGTGATCGTCGGAGGCATTGTCTCCGCCACCCTGTTCACCCTGCTGCTGCTGCCGCTGTTGTTCCCCGTGTTCGCCGAAGAATCGGGCGCAAGCTATAGCCAGCCGACCGAGGGCGATTGACGCAAAGGGACCAGGGCTCCGCGAAAGACGCGAAGATCTGGGCCCCATTGTTTCATGTTTCGCAGACTGGCTTTGCCGCCTTATGTTTTCACGGCATAGATTGCCGGCAGGTTGCGCCACGCGCCCTGTATATCCATGCCGAAGCCGAACACGAAACGGTCCGGCAGTTCCATGCCAGTGAAGTCCGCGCGGATCGGTTTGTCCAGGCCATTTTCCTTGTCGGCGAACACCGCACTGTAGAATGCGGATGCGCCCAGTTCCAGCACGCGCTGCCTGATTGCCGCCAGCGTCTCGCCCTCGTCCAGAATATCGTCCAGCACCAGCACCACGCGCCCGGCGACGTTCTCGCCCGGCGATACTTTCCAGTGCAGCGGACCGCCTTTCAGTTTGGCGCCATAGCGCGAGACGTGCAGGTAATCGAAATCGAGCGGGAAATTGAGCTGCGGCAGGAGCTGGCCGGTGAAGATCACTGCGCCGCCCATGACCGAAAGGACCAGCGGATGGAGGCCGGAAAGCTTCGCGTTGACTTCAACGGCCACGCGCGCCACCGCCGCCTGCACTTCTTCGGCGCTGCGGATCAGTTCGGCGTGCTGCAAAAACTCGCGCGCCTGGCGGATATCGGTCATTTGAACGTTTTGAGATACGCGGCGAACTCGTCGCGCACTTCGGGATGGTTGAGGCCGTAGGCGATCTGCGCCTGCAGGTAGCCGAACTTGGAGCCGCAATCGTAGCGCACCCCGTTGAAGCGGTGGGCCAGCAGCTCCTCCTCCTGCATCAGCGCCGCGATGCCGTCGGTCAGCTGTATCTCCCCGCCCTCCCCGCGCTGCACCTTCGCCAGGTGATGGAAGATGCGCGGCGTCAGGATATAGCGCCCGACCACCGCCAAGGTGGAGGGAGCATCCTCCGGCTGTGGTTTTTCGACGATGCCGTTGACGCGCTCCACGTCCGGCTCCAGGTGCGTGGCGCTGACGATACCGTAACGATAGGTATGCTCGCGCGGTACATCCTCCACGCCCAGCACCGAGCAATGATGGCGCTCAAAAACACCCACCATCTGTTTGAGGACGGGAACCTTGCCGTGTATCAGGTCATCTGCCAGCACCACGGCAAAAGCTTCATCATTTACCACCGGTTTGGCGCACAGCACGGCATGGCCCAGCCCGAGCGCCTCATTCTGGCGGATGAAAATGCAGTTCACGTTTCTCGGAATCACCTCCTGTACCATGCGCAGCAGGTCCTTCTTGCCGCGCAGGGCGAGTTCCGCCTCCAGCTCATAAGCCTTATCGAAGTGGTCTTCGATCGCGCGCTTGCTGCGCCCGGTGATGAACACCATGTCGGTGATGCCCGCCGCCACGGCTTCTTCAACCGCGTACTGGATCAGCGGCTTGTCCACGACCGGCATCATTTCCTTGGGGCTGGCCTTGGTGGCCGGCAGGAAACGGCTGCCGAAACCCGCTACGGGGAACACTGCTTTTGTTATCGGTTTCATTGCAATTTTCCTAGCTCTGTGTTGACGAAGGCTGGTTCCGGCTCCGGCCGACACCCCAATGGAGTATGCCAGAGCCAGATACAGCATGGCCACGATTTCCGTTCATATCTTACAGTCCCCCCGGGGTAAAAAGCGATCCGGTATTTCCCTAATCTTGGTGCTGCCGCAACATATCCGTTAATCCCTGCTCATCCAGCACCGGCACGCCCAGTTCCCGGGCCCGATCCAGCTTGCTTCCCGCCTCCGCGCCCGCCACCACGTAATCGGTTTTCTTCGACACGCTGCCGGACACTTTTGCGCCCAGAGACTCAAGTTTTTCCTTGGCTTCCTCGCGGCTGATGCTGAGCGTGCCGGTAAGCACGAAAGTCTTTCCCGCCAATGGCAGGCTGTCCTGGCTCACGACTTGGTGCTCGGGCCACTCCACCCCCGCCGCGCGCAACTGCGCGATCACTTCACGGTTATGCGCTTCGGCAAAGAACGCCGCAATACTCTGCGCCACAACCGGCCCCACCTCCGGCACCTGCTGCAGGCGAGCCTCGTCCGCCGCCATTAGCACATCCAGGCTGCCAAAGTGGCGCGCCAGGTCTTTTGCAGTGGCCTCGCCCACATTGCGTATACCCAGGGCATAAATAAAGCGCGCCAGAGTGGATTTCCTGCTACGTGCGATTGCCTCCAGCAGGTTGCTGGCGGATTTTTCTCCCATGCGCTCCAGGCGGGCGAGCACGGGCAATTCCAGCCGGTACAAATCGGCCGGCGTGAGCACGAGCTCCTGCGCGACCAGTTGTTCTACCAGCTTGTCTCCCAGCCCTTCGATGTCCATCGTGCGGCGGCTGGCGAAGTGCAGCAGAGCCTGGATGCGCTGCGCCGGGCAGAACAGTCCACCGGTACAGCGCCAGTCCGCCTCACCCTCCTCGCGTACGATGGCGCTGCCGCATACCGGGCATTTGCCGTGCAACTGGCGGTATAGGTCGAACGCTTCCCCGGCGTTAGCGGGGCGGCGCTCGAGCACCACGCCAACAACCTCCGGTATCACATCGCCCGCGCGGCGCACGATCACCGTGTCGCCGACGCGCACGTCCTTGCGCCGCGTCTCGTCCTCATTGTGCAGCGTGGCATTGCTGACTGTGGTTCCACCCACGAACACCGGCTCCAGCTTGGCAACCGGCGTAAGCTTCCCGGTGCGCCCGACCTGGATGTCGATGCCGCGCACCACCGTCAACTGCTCCTCGGCCGGAAACTTGTGCGCCACCGCCCAGCGCGGCTCGCGTGAGACAAATCCGAGCTGGCGCTGCAGTGCAATGCTGTTGACCTTGTAAACCACACCGTCTATGTCGAACGGCAGGCTGTCGCGCTTGGCTGCGATGCGCTCGTGGAATTTCACCAGCCCTTGCGCACCGCGCACGACTTCCCGCTCGCCATTCACCGGCATGCCCATTTTCTCCAGCGCATCCAGCATCGCGCTGTGCGTCTCAGGCATGTTCCATCCTTGCGTCTCGCCCAGGCCATAGGCAAAGAACGACAGCGGACGCCGCGCGGCCAGCGCCGGATCGAGCTGGCGGATGCTGCCCGCTGCACCATTGCGCGGGTTTACCAGCGTAGGCAGGCCGAGTCCTCGCTGTTTCGCATTGTAGCGTTCGAAGTCCTTGCGGCTCATGTAGGCCTCGCCGCGCACTTCCAGCACCAGCGCATTGCAGCCGGTCAGGCGCAGCGGGATCTGGTGTATGGTGCGGATGTTCTGCGTCACGTCCTCGCCGGTTTCCCCGTCTCCACGCGTGGCGGCCTGCACCAGCACACCATGTTCATAACGCAGGTTGATGGCGAGGCCGTCGAATTTCAGTTCGCAGCCATATTCAACGGGAGCAGCGTGCTCACCCAAGCCCAGTTCGCGGCGCACGCGCGCATCGAAGGCAACCGCGCCCTCATCGCTGATGTCGGTCTCGGTGCGGATGGAAAGCATGGGCACGGCATGGCGCACCGGCATAAAGCCCTCCAGCACCTTCCCGCCAACGCGCTGCGTGGGGGAGTCGGGGGTGCGCAATTCGGGATGCTGCTCTTCCAGCGCCTGCAGTTCGCGAAACAGCTTGTCGTATTCCGCATCGGGAATGACGGGGGAATCGAGCACGTAATAGCGGTATTCGTGGAACTTCAGTTCCTCGCGCAATTTGGCTGCGCGCTGGACAGCATTTTGAGTTGCCATCAGGAGAACACTCTGCGCGCCAGCGCGCTGCCGGGAATGAGCGGGTATGACAGCATCTTTTTCTCTATGGCGGCAACCTGGGAGCGGATGATGGCGATGGCCGCGTCGCCCAACGCCATGCGGTGATCGTCCACCACGGCCGCTCCCAGGTCCGCGCTTATGACACGGGCGAGCACCACCATTTCATTGAAGCGGCGGGTTGGTTGTTCCACGCGCGGCACGTCCATTTGCAGCGACAACCCGATGACCGGCGTCTGGCCCAGGGTGTGGTGCTGGAATGGTGTATTGTCGAAATTGCCCAGGCTGAAAAGGGTACGGCCTTCGGCATCCAGAAGATGAAACGCACCGTCTGCCTGCAATGCCATGCCGCAGCGCACGGCAGCGTCCCAGACGTCGCTGCCGTGCAGCAATTGCTCCCCGGCAGGCAAAATATTGAGGCCTATCATGTGGTCCACCTCGGCGCAGAAGGCATCCAGGCGCTGTGCCGAGGCCGCTGCTTCCGCAACATCGGGCAAATTGACCTCGGCCTTTGTGTCGTCCGCGATGTCACGCAGCAAATCGCGAAAATCGGTCAACTGGGCGGCGCTCACTGCACCGTTGCGGTCCGCCAGTTGCAGCGCAAGGCGCAACGTGACATAGGATATCGGGCTTTCCGCGACGACCTTTTCCCAAGGACCTCCGGTTGCAGGCACGCCACACACGTAACAGCCCTTGCCGAAATCAAAGCGGCGCTGCCATAACGGCGCCAGTACACGCGGGGACAGCGGGGACTCTGCGAACAATACCCCGATGTAGTCGGTTTCGGCATCCAGGGTGTTGCATGGCTCATCCGGAGTGCCCACGGGGGTGTGCAACTCAGGCACCGCTTGCTCGATATCTTCTTCGAGAATAACTGATGGCCCGCCGGATCGAGTCCCCAGCGCCCCCTGATACAATGCGTCCCCATGCCGCGCACTGAACGCGGCACCTACCCTGTTCCGGTAGCGGCGCTGCTGCAATGTGCCGTACCCATATACCGCCAGCACCACAAGAATGCCTATGGCTATCAGGCTGATCTGCAATTCACTCATTTCGTCACCGTGAAAATCCTTCGGGCGGGTCAGCGTGGCGTTCCCCACCGTTCAGGCGTCTGCAATGGCGCGCCGCGAGCAGCCACCCATGCCCCTGCAACTTGTGGAATTATCGCAAGTGTGGGGCGAAATGGCAAAGCGTCTGCCGCTCAACGCTGCGCAAGCTTGCTGAGATAGGTCGCAAACTCGTGGTGCGGCACAGGCCGCGCAAAGTAAAATCCCTGCGCCTGATCGCACCCATGCTGATTCAGGAAGGCCAGTTGCGCGCCGGTCTCCACGCCCTCCGCGACCACCTGCAGTTTGAGGTTGCGGGCCATGCTGATGATGGTGCTGACGATGGCCGCGTCGTCAGGATCTTGGGCGATATCGCGCACAAACGACTGGTCTATTTTCAGTTTGTCTATCGGCAGGCGCTTCAGGTAGCTCAGGCTGGAGTATCCGGTTCCGAAGTCATCCATTGCCAGCTTCACCCCCATTTCCTTCAGTTCGTTCAGCAGCCCGATGGCGCCTTCGGCGTCATGCATCACGGCTGTTTCGGTGATTTCAAGCTCGATCCGTGACGGGGCAATATCATGCTCGCGCAATATCTTTTGCACCTGTTCGCCCAGATTCTTCTGGCGGAACTGCACTGCCGAAAGGTTCACCGCTATCGAGATTTCCGGCAATGCCATTCTGCGCCATGCCGCCATCTGACGGCATGCCTCACCCAGCACCCATTCGCCGATTTGGGCAATCATGCCGTTTTCTTCGGCTATCGGCACAAAACGTGCGGGCGCGATCATTTCGCCGGTTTCCGGGTCGCGCCAGCGCACCAGCGCTTCCGCGCCGACCATGCGTTGCGTGCGCAAGTCGATCTGAGGCTGGTAATGCAGCGCGAATTCGCCGCGCTCCAGCGCGTGACGCATCTTCTTCTCGATGGTCATGCGCTCCAGCGCACGGCGGTTCATCTCGCTGGTGAAAAAATGGTAATGGTTGCGCCCGTTCTGCTTCGCGTGGTACATCGCGGCATCGGCGTGCTGCAACAGCACGCTGCCCTCATCGCCGTCGTCCGGGAAAATGCTGATGCCGATACTGGTGGTAATTTCCACCTCGTGGCCGTCTATCAGACAGGTTCCCGCAACGGATTCCAGCAGCTTGTCTGCGATGCCTGAAACATCGTCCGACCGTTCTATGTCGGTCAGCATGACCACGAATTCATCCCCACCCAGACGGCACACCGTGTCGCCGCTGCGGCTGGTGCGGGAGATGCGGCCCGCCACTTCCTGCAGCAGTTTGTCGCCGACCACATGGCCCAGCATATCGTTGATGTTCTTGAACCGGTCCAGGTCGAGAAACATCACCGCCACTTTGCGCCCGATGCGCCGCGCATGAGTTAATGCCTGCGCCATGCGATCCAGCAATAACATGCGGTTGGGCAAGCCGGTGAGAAAATCATGCTGCGCCATGTGGGTCATGCGCTGCTCCACGGCCTTGCGCTCGCTGATATCGGCAAAAACCGAGATGTAGTGGGTTATCTTGCCGTGCTCATCCTTTAGCACACTGATACTCAGCCATTCCGGATAACTTTCTCCGCTCTTGCGGCGGTCTATGATTTCCCCCTGCCAGCGCCCCGTCTCAACGATGCCCCCCCACATCTTTCCGTAGAACGTCTTCTCCATCAGGCCCGAACTCAACAGCTTCGGGCTTTTGCCGATTACCTGTTCGGCGGCGTAACCGGTAATGGCGGTGAACGCAGGATTGACGAAACAAAACCTCTGTTCGGCATCGGTGACTGCAATTCCTTCGCTTACGTTGTTGAGGATATGCGCATTGAGCAACAAGGTCTGCTCCACTCTCTTGCGCTCGGTGATATCCTCCTGCACCGCGACAAAATGCCCGATCGCACCATCCGCACCCAGTACCGGATTGATGATCACCGCATCCCAATACAATTCTCCGTTCTTGCGGCGGTTGAGCATTTCGCCGCGCCAAGTCTTGCCCGCATTGATGGTTCGCCACAGTTCCTTGTAGACCTCCGGGCTGGTTTGCCCGGCACTGAGCACACTGGTATTCCGGCCGATCACTTCCTGCCTGGCGTAGCCGGTGATCACGGTGAAGGCAGAATTGACATACTCGATAACGCCCTTGCGGTCGGTGATGATGACGCTGGCGGCGCTCTGCTCCACAGCCTGCGTGAGCAGGCGCGTCTTCATGGTCGCCTGCGCGTGGGCATGCATCATGCTGTCGAAAGCGTGTCCCAGCCGCCCGATCTCATCCTTGCCCGAGACCCCGCTCCCCGGGACCCGGGACAGAATGCCGCTCATCTGCATGCCAAAGGTATCCACGGCCTGCATCAACCTGCCGATACGGCGCGAAACAAGGAAATGCACGAGCAGCCACGCGAACAGGGTGAATGCCGCGACTACCCAGTTTGTTTTTTCCATCCAGCTGCGGGTCAGCGCCTCGCGCTCAGCGAGCAAAGGCGCCGGATCCGCAGCCATGAACAGCAACCCGGTGGAATCCGGCGCACGTTTCTCGCCACGCGCCACGGAATCGAGGGTGATGGGATAGGCGGACAGTATCAGGTTGCGGTCGGGCGCTACCCAGGTACGGCCGCCGGACAGCCCGGAAATTTGGGCTGCCGGATCGATGCGTGCGGCATCCTTGCCGGCCAGGGATGGCTGCGTGGCCGCCAGCACCTTGCCATTCTGGTCAGCGACCAGCGCCATTCTTATTTCAGCCATGCCGCCCAGGACGGCGAGGTGTCTCTGAACATCCCGCAGCTCTCGGTCGCGCAGTGCATCCCCAATGACTACCCGCAAGCGCGCTGCCAATGCCGCCTGGTTGCGCTGCATGTCGGCCAAGACCTCCACCCGGTCCTGCTCGATTGCCGTTTCGTATGTGTAAAAGCGCGCCAGCGCAACCAGCGCCAGCATGGCGAGCGGCAGCAACAGGCGCAGGGACACCCATTCAAATCGTGCTGTAGCGCTGCGCGGCGATACCGGCCGGGCAGCGCTCATTTCGCGGGTTCGGCGAGCAGAGTGGATTCAAGCAGCATAGACGTATCCATGCCGATGCTGAGTTTTCCCTCTGCCAGCAGGGCGCGCTGGGCAGCATCAATGGCACCGCCGACCGGGGGCGGCTCGCCTATCATCAGCTGCTGGTTGCGTTGCCAGCCATAGAGCTCGACACCTTGCAGTGTGCGGTCGAACTCGCCAGGAGTGATGTGCTCGCGCTGCGCCATGACTTGCACTGCCTTGTCGCGGTTGCTCTGCAGGTACTCGAGCGCGCGCCGCCAGCCTTGCAGCAGTTGCTGCATTTCATGGTGATACTGGCCTATCGTTTCATCGCGTGTGACCAACACATCCATCCTCCTGCCGGGCGCGTCTGCGCCTTGCGCATCGAACAGCAGGATGATTTTCAGGTCGGGAATATCGCGGCGCAGGAGCAGGGCCCTGTCCAGCGTAAGCGCGGCAAGCTGGGCCTTGCGGTTGCGGAATGCCTCGGCCACTTCCGTGGCGTCATGATAGTCGTCGAGGCGCAGGTTGGCCCCCTGAAAATGGCCGAGTTCGCGGGCCAGGTAAACCGGCTCATAGCCCGGCCACGGGCTCGCGGCGAACACCATTGGAGGCTGTGGTGTTTTGTCGCAGGCAGCCAACAGAAAGGGCAATAACGCTGCGGCAACAATTCCGGATAACAATCTTTTCTTTGTCATTACACACCCCGCTCCTGGAACGAAATGTACCCGGCCAAGCCGCACTATGCAAGGGGCAATTCGCGGTTGCTCGCGCCTACTGCTGCCAATTCCTCAGCCGCCCGTAGGTATTCGGCTTTTTCGTGCAGTTGCACCAGGGTATGGGGGTGCGGGTGGCCGCGCATATGCGCGAGCCGCGCGCGGCTCGCGGCTGGCATGTCCCAATGCAACCCCGCCAGCAGTTGGTCAGCCAGATCCGGGCGGTTACACACCAGCACCATGTCGCAGCCGGCTTGCAGCGCCGCTTCCGCACGCTGCACGATACCGCCCGCGACCGTGGCGCCCTCCATGCTGAGGTCATCACTGAAGATGCAGCCTTCAAAATCGAGCTCGCCGCGCAGTACATTCTTCAGCCAGATGCTGGAAAACCCGGCAGGCAGGCTATCCACCCGGGGATAGATGACATGCGCCGGCATCACCGCCGCCAGGCCCCAGTTCACCATCTGGCGAAAAGGGATCAGGTCGCACAATTCGATGTCGGCGTAGCTGCGCTCGTCCACCGGGATTTCCACGTGCGAATCGGCGCGCACGAACCCGTGGCCCGGGAAATGCTTGCCCACCGGCATCATCCCGCCCTGGCGCAGCCCCTGTACCAGGCTGTGTGCCAGTTCGGCTATGGCCTGTGGGTCGGAATGAAAGGCGCGGTCGCCAATTACCGAACTGGAACCGAAGTCCACATCGAGCACCGGCGCAAAGCTGAAATCCACGCCATGGGCGCGCAGTTCGGCGGCCAGCACATAGCCCACCTGCTGCGCCAGATGTTTGGCGCGTTTTGGGTGCTCATCCCATATCTTTCCCAGTTCACGCATGGCCGGAATGCGCGTGAATCCGTCGCGGAAGCGCTGCACCCTACCCCCCTCGTGGTCCACTGCAATCAACAGCGGCGGGCTGCGCAACGCGTGAATGCTGGCGGTCAGCTCGGCGAGCTGGCGTGGTGATTCGTAGTTGCGCCGAAACAGGATCACGCCACCCGCCAGGGGGTGCCTGAGCCGCGCCTCATCTTCCGGCGTCAACGTCTTGCCCAATACGTCCAGCATAACAGGACCGATACTCATGCTCCCCCGCTTTCCAGAATCACGAACGCTACCGCCATTTCGCGCTCGTCGCTGATGCTCAGATAGTGGCGCGTAATACCCATCGTAGAAAAATGCGCGGCAAGCTCTTCCGTGAATGCGAAGGTGGGCTTGCCCAGTTCGTCGTGCGTCACGCTGACTTGCGTCATGGCCAGTGGATGGCGCAGCCCTGTGCCGGCCGCCTTGGACAGCGCCTCCTTGGCGGCAAAGCGCTTCATCAGCAGGCGCGCCGGGTCAGCGAAGCCGCTGTATTCTTCCATTTCCCGCGCGCTCAAAATGCGCTGCGCCGCGCGCGCACCATGACGGTCATGCAAAGACCTGATGCGCGCGTAGGAGACTATATCCGTGCCGATGCCGTAGATCATGGCAAGAACCAATAACTCATGGCCAATAACTCATGGATGGAGCAGCGCTTTCATGTTCTTTACCGCCTGCTCCAGCCCGATGAATACCGCCTCGGCGATGATGGCGTGGCCGATGTTAAGCTCGGCGATGTGCGGAATGGCGACGATCGGCTGCACGTTGTGGTAATTGAGGCCATGCCCGGCGTTCACCTGCAGGCCCAAGGCGTGGCCGTGCGCCACTGCCTCGCGGATGCGTGCCAGTTCGTGCTCACGCTCCGGCACGCTGTCCGCGTCGGCGTATTTTCCGGTGTGGATCTCCACCACCGGTGCGCCAGCCCTCTTCGCCGCGTCCAGTTGCTTTTCATCCGCGTCAATGAACAGCGACACGCGAATTCCTGCCTCAGTACAGCGCTGGGTCGCGGTGCGCACAGCCTCATAATGCCGCACAACGTCCAGCCCACCCTCGGTGGTCAATTCCTCGCGCCGCTCCGGAACGAGGCATATGTCGTGCGGCTTGATGCGCAACGCGTTTTCTATCATCTCCTCGGTCACTGCACATTCCAGGTTCATGCGGGTTTGCAGCATGCCGCGCAGTATCCTCACGTCGTCATCCTGAATGTGGCGGCGATCCTCGCGCAAATGCAGGGTGATCGCATCCGCTCCGGCCTCCTCGCAAACCAGCGCCGCGCGCACCAGATTGGGGTAGCGTGTGCCGCGTGCCTGGCGCAAGGTGGCCACGTGGTCTATGTTCAATCCGAGTTTAATCATTCCCTCATCCAAAAAATACTGGTAACCGCGCCAATTATACGGCGAACCGCCCGCCTACGGCAGCTTGGCGGGCTGGAGGTCCTTGATCAGTTCGCGCGTATGCAGCACCTTGCCCGCCAGATAGTGGTTGAGCAGCATGCGCATCAGCAGCTTGCTTTGCTGCGCGCTGGCCGGGTCGCGGTAATCATCGGCGGCCATGTCCAGCAGGGTCTTGCCGGAAACCGCCATCCCTTCCTGCATCTCTGCGCTGTCCGGCAAGACACCGCGCTCGATCACGTAGCGGTAGCGCCCCGCGGCAGTTACCGGCCTGCCGCCGTCAGCCTCCCGCTCCAGCTGCAGCGCATAACCCAGCTCCTGCAGCAGGTGCTTTTCAAAACAACGTAGCGTTGCCGCATGGTCGGCTTCATGCGCCAGCCGCTGCAGCGTCTGCTGGTAATAATCGAACAAGGCCTCATGCGGGTCGTCGCGCGCCATCAGGTTAAGCAACAACTCGTTCAGGTAAAAACCGCACAGCAGCGCAGTACCCTGCAATTGCGGCTGCCCGCCCTGCCATTCCGCGCTGTGCAGGGTGCGCACTTCGCCCTTGCCGAACCACGACAGGCGCAACGGCTGGAAATTCATCAGCACCCCGCGCATGGCCGAACGCGGACGCCGCGCACCGCGCGCAACCACGGCCAGGCGGCCGTGGTTGCGGCTGAATACTTCCAGCAGCAGGCTGGTCTCACGGAACGGGTAACTGTGCAGCACGAAGGCAGGCTGATCTTCTATCCGGTTCTTCTGCGCGTTCATTTAAAAACACCTCACCACAGAGACACAGAGGCACAGAGAAAACCAATTACTACCCATAAATCCACGGCAGCGGAAACGACCTGTGGTGAATGGTCTTCCAGACCGGACTATTCATACCCGAGCGATTTCAGCACCCGCTCGTCGTCCGCCCAGCCGCTTTTCACCTTGACGAACACCTCAAGGAAGACCTTGCCGTCGAACAGTTTTTCCATGTCCAGCCGCGCTTGAGTAGCGATCTCCTTCAGCTTGGCGCCGCGGGCACCGATCAGCATGGCCTTGTGCGCTTCCTTGTCCACCAGGATCGCGGCATGGATGCGGCGCAGCGTGCCTTCCACCTTGAATTGTTCGATCACGACACTGGCCGAGTACGGCAGTTCCTCGCCGGTGAAACGGAATACTTTTTCACGCAGCAATTCGGCGGCAAGGAAGCGCTCGTTGCGGTCGGTGATTTCGTCCTCGGCATAGATGGCTTCGCCTTCCGGCAGGTGCGGGCGTATGGCCTCCAGCAAGGTGTCGAGCTGCTTTTCCTGCTTGGCGCTGACCGGCACGATGGCGCTGAATTCGCGTTCCTTCGCCAGCCGCTCGATAAAAGGCAGCGCCTCATTCTTGTCGGCGAAGTAGTCAATCTTGTTGATGACCAGGATGACAGGCACATCATCCGGCAGCAGCGCCAGTACCTTTTTGTCGCGTTCGTCGTAGTGTCGCGCCTCGACCACAAACAGCACAGCATCCACGTCGCGCAAGGCCCCGGTCACCGTTCGGTTCATGCCGCGGTTGAGAGCGTTCTTGTGCTTGGTCTGAAAGCCGGGCGTATCCACAAACACGAACTGGCTGTGCTCGTCAGTCAGGATGCCGACAATGCGGTGGCGTGTGGTCTGCGCCTTGCGCGAGGTGATGCTGATCTTCTGGCCGACCAGATGGTTCAGCAGTGTGGATTTCCCCACGTTGGGACGCCCGACGATGGCTACGTAGCCGCTACGGAATGAGGTATCGTTCATTTGCTGATCTTCCGGTATGCCGCTTCAGCGGCGGCCTGCTCCGCCGCCCGGCGGCTGCTCCCTTCGCCTTGTGTGGCAATTTGCAGGGCGGCAATTCTGCATTCGACGCGAAACATCTGCGCGTGCGCCTCGCCCTGGATGGCGGCGACGGTATACTGCGGCAACGGCAGCTTCCTGCCCTGCAGGCACTCCTGCAGCAGCGTCTTGGCATCCTTGCCCAGCGTGCGCAAGTCCGCCTGTGCAATAAACGGCACGTACAGGCCGAGCAATACCTTCTGCGCCGCCGCGTAGCCGCCATCCAGGAACACCGCGCCAAACAGGGCTTCCATCGCATCCGCCAGGATGGAGGGGCGGCGCGCTCCGGCGCTCTTGCGCTCGCCTTCGCCCAGCAGCAGCAGTTCGCCCAGGTTCAACTGCTGTGCCAAGGTAAACAGGGTCTGCTGGTTCACCAGGTTCGAGCGCAGGCGCGAGAGTTCCCCTTCCGCCAGGTCTGGATAGGACTCATACAAGTGCCTCGCGATGGTGCAACTCAGCACACTGTCGCCCAGAAATTCCAGGCGCTCGTTGTGCGCCTGGCTGTAGCTGCGATGTGTCAGCGCTCGCGCCAGCAACTGCGGCTGGGAGAACTCATAGCCAAGTTTGCGGCACAGCGCATCCCGATCCATTTAGCGCGGGCGGGAACTGGACGTGTCGAATTCCAGCAGCAGGCTGGCATTGCCTACCAGGCCGATTTTCACAGTGTACTTGACGCTCAGCACCAAGCTACCCGCGGGCAGCTTCTGGATAACGACGTCTTCCGGGCCGACCACATTTATGTTGTTCATCATTGCGCGCTTGTAGAACGACTCGCGGATGGCCGCAGGTGTGCCCTCCTGCATTTCAGGATCATGCGCAATGGTTTCCAGTATGCCGCGAATCGTCCTGTCCTCGACATAAGCCGGGACAATCTTCATGCCGAATATCGCCAGGAATACCAGCAGGATCGCCACCAGCAAAAAGTTGGAAAACGACAAACCTCTCTGCCGGTTTGCAGTTGTTGCCTTCATCATCATTCTCCTCAGTTGATGGATGACCCGACCCGTTTCAGGTCGCCAAAATTCATCCAGATCGCAAATGCCTTACCGACAATAAACTTGTCGGGCACAAACCCCCAGTAACGGCTGTCGCGGCTGTCGTCGCGGTTATCGCCCATCATGAAATAATTCCCGGGCGGTACGGTGCAGCGCACCAGTCTTTCGGTGATGCTGCAATTTTCCCGGAACGGGAAATTGGCCACCGAGCCTACATTTACCAGCGGCAAGTCCGGATTGACCAGTATGTCATGAACATGGCCGTTCAGGGTTTCCGCAGAGCGCTCGGTGTGCACGAATGTCGAGTCGCCGCGCACGTAATTATACGCGCTGTCATGCTGCTGTTGCTGCAATACCCCGTTTATGGTCAATTGCTTGTCGCGGTACTCGAGCACATCGCCCGGCACGGCCACCACCCGCTTGATGTAGTTCACCGACGGATTCTCCGGGTAGCGGAACACCATCACGTCGCCGCGCTGCGGCGTGTTGACGTCGATAATCTTCTGGTTGAGCACCGGCAGCCGTATGCCGAAAGTGAATTTGTTGACCAGAATGAAATCGCCCACCTGCAGCGTCGGCATCATGGAGCCAGAGGGTATCTGGAACGGCTCGACCAGGAAGGAACGCAGCAGGAATACCACGAGAATCACGGGAAAGAAGCTCTTGGAGTATTCCACCCACAGCGGCTCCTTTTCCGCGGCACGTTTGGCGCGCAACACCAGGCGGTCCAGCAGCGCCACGCCGCCGGCAAGCAGCAGCAACAGCAGCATGAACAGTTCTATGCTCATCATGCTGTAATACACCAGAGCGACACCCGCCAGGGCTGCGCCCAGAAACAGAAGATTCAGTATCTTGTCCATTATTTGTCCTCGACTTGCAGGATGGCGAGAAACGCCTCCTGCGGAATTTCCACGCTGCCTACCTGCTTCATGCGCTTCTTGCCCGCCTTCTGCTTTTCCAGCAGCTTCTTTTTGCGGGTGATGTCGCCGCCGTAACACTTTGCCAGCACGTTCTTGCGCAGCGCCTTGACGTTTTCGCGCGCGATGATATTGGCGCCGATGGCGGCCTGGATCGCCACGTCATACATCTGGCGCGGAATGATCTCGCGCATCTTCGCGGCCACCTCGCGTCCGCGAAACTGGCTGTTCGCGCGGTGCAGGATGATGGATAGTGCATCAACCTTCTCGCCGTTGATCAGCATGTCGACCTTCACCACGTCGGCAGGCCGGTACTCCTTGAACTCGTAATCCATCGAGGCGTAGCCGCGCGACACCGATTTGAGGCGATCGAAGAAATCAAGCACGATTTCCGCCATCGGCATTTCGTAAACCAGCTGCACCTGGCGGCCATGATAGCTCATGTTCACCTGCACGCCGCGCTTCTGAGTGCACAAGGTGATCACCGAGCCGACATACTCCTGCGGCATGTACAGGTTGACCATGACGATGGGCTCGCGAATCTCCTCGATCTTGGCCGGGTCGGGCATCTTGGAGGGGTTGTCCACCATCAGCACGGTGCCGTCGCGCATCTTGATTTCATAGATCACCGTCGGCGCAGTGGTGATCAGGTCCATGTCGAATTCGCGCTCCAGGCGCTCCTGCACGATCTCCATGTGCAGAAGGCCGAGGAAGCCGCAGCGGAATCCGAAGCCCAGCGCCTGCGATACTTCCGGCTCGAATTGCAGCGACGCGTCGTTCAGTTTGAGCTTTTCCAGCGAATCGCGCAGCGCCTCGTACTGGTTGGATTCGACCGGGAACAAGCCGGCGAACACCTGCGGCTGCACTTCCTTGAAGCCGGGCAGAGGCGCTGCCGCAGGTTTGGCCGCCAGCGTTACCGTGTCGCCGACCTTGGCGTCCTTCAATTCCTTGATGCCGGCTATGACGAAGCCCACCTGCCCCGCCGACAGGCTGTCACGGTCCTGCGACTTGGGGGTGAACACGCCGACGTGTTCCGTCAGGTGCTGCGCGCCCGTGGCCATCAGGAGTATCTTGTCCTTGGGCCTGAGCGTGCCGTTGACTATGCGCACCAGCATCACCACGCCCACGTAGTTGTCGAACCAGGAGTCTATGATCAGCGCCTGCAGCGGCGCATCCAGGTCACCCTCGGGCGGCGGAACCTTGGCGATCAGCGCTTCCAGCACGTCTTCCACCCCCACCCCGGTCTTGGCCGAGCAGCGCACCGCTTCCTGCGCGCCGATACCGATGACATCCTCGATTTCGGCGATGGCGTTGTCCGGGTTGGCAGAGGGCAGGTCAATCTTGTTCAGCACCGGCACCACTTCCACGCCCAAGTCCAGCGCGGTATAGCAGTTGGCTACGGTCTGGGCTTCCACGCCTTGCGAGGCATCCACCACCAGCAGCGCCCCCTCGCAGGCGGAAAGTGAACGTGACACCTCATAGGAAAAGTCCACGTGCCCCGGGGTGTCGATCAAATTGAGGTTGTAGACCTGGCCGTCGCGCGCCTTGTATTTCAGCGCGGCGGTCTGGGCCTTGATGGTGATGCCGCGCTCGCGCTCGATGTCCATCGAATCGAGCACTTGTGCCTCCATTTCGCGCTCGGACAGCCCGCCGCACAACTGGATGATGCGGTCGGCCAAGGTAGACTTGCCGTGGTCTATGTGGGCGATGATGGAGAAATTGCGAATTTGTCGCAGCTGCATATTGGTCTAGTTAGCCTGGCGCGGCAGGTTTTTTTTAGTGCTGTCAAAGCAAATCCCGCCAATCCAGCCGGGATCCGGAGCGCCTCTGGTTCAAAAGGCACGGATTCTAGCCGATTTTGGCGGGACGCGCAGGGGTGCAGGTTATTTTTCGTCCAGCTTGATGGCCACATAGGAAGTGCCATCGCCGCGCCGTACCAGCAGCGCAATATTGCGCCCCTTGGGTATGTCTTTCAGCGCGGCCTTGAATTTCTCCAGGGAGCGGACTTCTTCGTTGTTGACGGACAAAATAACGTCGCCGCGCTGCAGTCCGGCGCGCGCCGCCGCGGCGTGCGCGTCTTCCACCAGCAGGCCGCCATCAACCTGCAACTCCTTCTTTTGCTCTTCGGTCAGCTCGCTCAGCGTCAAACCCAGCCGATCCACGGTCACACCGCCTTCCGCGCCGCCGCCGCGCTTGCCGCCGTGCTGCGCCACGCCGTCGCCAGGCATCTCGCCCACGGTGACGCGGACTTCCCTGAGTTTGCCCTTGCGCCACACTTGGACCGCGACCTTGCTGCCGGGGCGGGTCGCGGCCACGATACGCGGCAGGTCAACGGAGGAATTCACCACCTTGCCGTCAAATTTCAGGATGATATCGCTCGCCTGGATGCCGGCCTTGTCCGCCGGGCCATCCTTTTCCACGCTGCTGATTAACGCGCCATTGGTGTTGGTGAGGCCAAATGACTCGGCCAGATCGCGCGTGATTTCCTGGATGGTCACCCCTATGCGCCCGCGCGTCACCTTGCCGGATGCGCGCAATTGATTCGCCACGTCCATCGCGACATCTATCGGAATGGCAAAAGACAGGCCCATGAACCCGCCGGAACGGGTATAGATCTGCGAATTGATGCCCACCACTTCGCCCTTCATGTTGAACAGCGGGCCGCCGGAATTGCCCGGGTTGATCGGGGCATCAGTCTGGATGAATGGCACGTAGTTTTCCTGCGGCAGGAAACGTCCCTTGGCGCTGACGATACCTGCGGTCACGCTGTTGTCAAAGCCGAACGGCGAGCCGATGGCCACCACCCATTCACCGACCTTGAGCTGATTGGGATCCCCCTGGGAAATCTTCGGCAATCCGGTCGCCTCGATCTTGATCAGCGCTACATCGGCACGCTTGTCCGCGCCAATCACCTTGGCCTTGAATTCGCGCTTGTCGGTAAGGCGCACCGTTACCCGATCCGCGCCGTCCACCACATGCGCGTTGGTCAGGATGTAGCCGTCCGCGCTGATGATGAAGCCCGAACCCAGGGATTGCGTTTCCTGGTCGCGTGGCGCCGGTGGCGCGAAACGGCGGAAGAATTCGTAGAACGGATCATTCTCGTCCATGCCCGGCGGCACGCCCGGGAACGCCTGGTTGTTATGGATGACTTGCGTCGTGCTGATGTTGACCACCGCCGCGCCCTGTTTTTCCACCAGTTCGGTGAAGTCGGGCAAGTCCTTGGCCGCTGCATACTGCGACGCAAGGCAAAGCAGTGCGATTGCAAACAGTTTTTTCAGCATCTCTAACCTCGCAGGCGATAAAAGGAAGACCGTGAAATTACAGGATAGCGGATTTTTTCATGCTTTCGCAACGGGTGATGACCGGAGCGGCGCCGAACAAGGCGCGTTGGCGCGAGGCAATACCTCCGGCCAGCAGGAAGCCGGTCAGCAGACCGGCCGCGGCGCCAATGGCTGCCGCGGCGTCGCGCCCAGCCGTGTTGCCCATCCAGTGTGCCCCGCACAGAGCACCGGCGATCAGCAGCAGCAGGGGCAAGCCGTACAAGGTTAACGCGCTCCGCAGCACCGTGCCGTCCGCCACGGCTACCTGCACTTCCTGGCCGACAGCCGCGCCGATGTCATTGCGCACGCGAAACTCGCGCGGGCGGACGCAAAAAACTTGCGACAGTTTGCCGCTGCCGCAGCCTGCCCCGCCGCACTGGCCGCAACCGCCGCCCTGCACGGCCTCCACGAGAGCTTCCGTGCCCTCAAGCCTGGTCACGACGGCCCGCGTCTCTAGCATGAGCGCTCCGAAACTGTCATTCGCCCGCGTAACGGACCGAATCGGCAACCTGCATGACGGCTTGCGGCGGCACTTCGCCGACCACCGTCACCAAACGGTCATCGACCACCTTGCTGTATATCTGGATCGCCCCCTGGCTGGTCAAACCTGGATGATCATCCTCGTCGTTATCGTTCGCTTCGATGAATACGGAAATGCCGGCAAGCCCGTCGGAAAACACCATTTGTATGGCCGGCGCGCCGCGGCCGTGCATGGAGCGGCGAATTTCCGTGATTTTCCTGAATCCGGGCGGCAAGGCGTCCACCCGCCAGCCGCTGGCACTGGATGGCGCCTCAGACTTGCGGGCGGCGACATTCTGCTTTGAGACGGGGACTATGCCCGGCTTGGCGCCGCGCACAGGCGTATCCTGTACTATCCAGGTCCGATCTATGTCGCCACCCAAGGTCAACTGGGTAAAGGCATATTGTTCGATGACCGAGCCGCGCTCGTCGATTACCTCGGCCTTGAGCAGTATCCCGGAATTGCTGTCGGCCCACATCCTGTGGCTATAACGCAAGCTGTCCTTGGGCTGAAACACGATGGCATGCGCGTGGAAGCCGGCGACGCGGGCTTCATCTCCCTGTTTGATCACGTAGTTTTCATTCAGGAGCGAGAGCTGGTCCGGCAACAATGCGGGAAATTCCCTCCCGCCACGCTGCTCGATCTTCACCTTTCTGTCGCCCAGATAGGCCCACACTTCGCCGTTGTTGCGGATAATTTCGCGCCGCACGCCGTCCAGGCTCTCCAGCCGTCCGTGTTCGCCGTTGGCATCCACCACATGGGTAATGCGGGAGGTCTCAACATGGCCGCCGTATTGATACACAAAAGTGCCGCTATAGTCGGCCTGATGCGCGGCGAACGCCATGGTTTCAAGCCACTTGATCTCGTCCTGAAGGAACGGGTCGGCCCACGCCAGAGAGGCTGCGCCCAGCAGCAAGGCGCCCATGAAAGCCGGTTTCATCGCAGCAATCCGCACTTACTGCCCCGCCACGGTACGTATGTATGATGCGGCACCCTGCACATTGTTGGCAGGAGAGAATTCCTGGTGTGCCATCAGGTAGTCGTTCACGCTGCGCTTTGTTGGCAGGCTTGCGGGCCGCAGCACATTGCCGGACTGCTGCATCGCCAGCTGCTGGGGCGCGGCTTCAGGGGGGACCTTGGCGGACAGCCATGCCACGACCGCCAGCGCCATCACGGAGGCTGCGGCAGAAACCGCAAACCAGCGCGCCCGGTGGCTGGCCCGCCCATGCGGCGCCAGCACGGTGGGTTCAGCCTGCAGCCGCTCACGCAGTGCCACGCTGATATCTGCGTGCACATGGTCGGGCTGGCGCAAAGCATCTCCGATCAAGTGATAAATCTGCCATTCCGCATGCCCGTCGGGATTGCGCTTCAGCTTGTCAAACACCGCTTCCGCTTCGTCGTCGAACAACTCGCCGTCCATCAATACCGAAATATGCTGCTTCATAACTCACCACCTCTGGTCTTTACTGGTGCCCAACAACGGGCGCAAATTCTCCGCCACTGCCTCGCGCGCCCTGAATATCCGGGAGCGCACGGTACCCACGGGACAATCCATGACGACTGCAATTTCTTCGTAACTCAGACCGTCAATCTCGCGCAACGTCAGCGCCGTGCGCAAATCGTCGGGCAACTGCTGCAGGGACGAGTTCACCACCTCGACCACCTGCTTGCTCATCATTTCGTTCTCGGGCGTGCTGACTTCATGCAGCAACGAACCCTCTTCAAAATCTTCCGCCTCATCTGCATCATGCAGGGTGAAGGTCGGGGCCCTTCTCCCCAGCGAAAGCAGGTAATTCTTCGCCGTGTTGATGCCAATGCGGTACAACCAGGTGTAAAACGCGCTCTCCCCGCGAAACGCCGGCAAGGCCCGATAAGCCTTGATGAACGCTTCCTGGGTCACGTCTTCGACCTCCGCCGCATCGCGCACAAAGCGCGAAATCAGGCGTGCAAGCCGCCGCTGATATTTTGCGACCAACAACTCGAAGGCGTGCTTGTCCCCGCGCTGCGCACGCTCAACCAATTGCTGATCGACTTCCCTATCTCCCATATCCCATTATCCTGGTTTTTGTTCGAGCCGCTTCTGTGACGGCACGCTAGTATAACCGGATGGGCAGGATGCGTCAGCAACCGCCTGATGTCCAAGGCAAAGACAAGACCAGAGTGGATAAGTTCACTTTTTTCTGTATTTCTCCCCGAAACAAGCGGATTTGCTATAGTTTCCCCTGCAATAATAAATGGAAAGCGAAAGTGTCACATTTTGACGTTTTGATCATAGGCAGTGGTCTGGCCGGGTTTTCTGCAGCATTAAAGCTCGCTGAACAGCGAAAAGTCGCAATAGTCACCAAGAAATCGCTGCTGGAAGGGGCCAGCAGCCGGGCCCAGGGCGGCATCGCCGCCGTCCTGGCGGAAACCGACTCTACCGAATCCCACATCCGGGACACCATGGACGCCGGAGCCGGGCTGTGCGACCCGGCGACCACGCGCTATGTCGTCGAGCACTCCAAGGCTGCCGTCAATTGGCTGATCGCCCAGGGTGTGCCGTTCACGCGAGAGGCCGCGGACGGCTCCGCCTACCACCTTACGCGCGAAGGCGGCCACAGCCACCGGCGCATCATCCATGCAGCCGATGCCACCGGACAGGTGGTGCAGGAAACCTTGGCCAGCCGTGTCACCGCGCATCCAAACATCACGGTGCTGGAACACCATATTGCCGTGGACCTGATCACGGGCAGAAAACTCGGTCACGGGGACAGGCGCTGCCACGGCGCATATGTGCTGGACTGCAAGAGCGACAAGGTAGTCACCATCGCCGCGCGCGACACCATCCTCGCCACGGGCGGCGCGGGCAAGGTCTATCTCTACACCACCAACCCCGATACGGCCACCGGCGACGGGATCGCCATGGGCTGGCGCGCCGGCTGCCGCGTTGCCAACATGGAGTTCATGCAGTTTCACCCGACCTGCCTCTACCATCCCCACGCCAAGTCCTTCCTGATCTCGGAAGCCGTGCGCGGCGAAGGCGGTATCCTCAAGCTGCCGGACGGCACGCGCTTCATGCTTCGCCACGACGAGCGCGCCGAACTGGCCCCGCGCGACATCGTGGCGCGCGCCATAGACTTCGAGATGAAGAAACATGGCCTGGATTGCGTCTACCTCGATATTTCGCACAAGCCGGCGTCGTTCATCAAGGAGCACTTTCCCACCATACACGCACGCTGCCTGGAACTCGGCATCGACATCACGCGCGAACCCATCCCGGTGGTTCCTGCCATGCATTTTACCTGTGGCGGCGTAGTGGTCGACCTGCATGGGCGCACCGACCTGCCCAGCCTGTACGCCATCGGAGAAACAGCCAGCACCGGCCTGCATGGCGCAAACCGCCTGGCCAGCAACTCGTTGCTCGAATGCCTGGTGTTCGCCGAAGCGGCCGCACGGGACATCCTGGCAAAGCCCCGCACCGGAGAGATTGCCTTGCCGCCGTGGGACGAAAGCCAGGTCACGGATGCGGACGAACAAATCGTTATCTCGCACAACTGGGAGGAATTGCGCCGCTTCATGTGGGACTACGTCGGTATCGTCCGCACAACGAAGCGCCTGCAACGCGCACAGCACCGGATCAGCCTGCTGCACGAGGAAATCAACGAGTATTACGCCAATTTCCACGTCACCGCTGACCTCCTGGAACTGCGTAATCTGGTGCTCGCCGCTGATCTCATCGTGCAGAGTGCGCTATCCCGCCATGAAAGCCGCGGTCTGCATTACAGCAAGGATTACCCGGGGACGTTGCCGCAAGCAGTACCGACTGTGCTTGTGCCCTCGGGATACGCCGCCCCCTGACGTCGCGCGGGACGGTATGCCCGTCAGTGATCCCCCCACTTCAGCCAAACCCTCAGTTGACGAAAGGACTCCGCGCCCATACTGTCCGGCAGGATGACCAGGCTGCGCGCGAAACGCGAATCCCGCGGCAGCACGTTCAATACCGCGAGTGAGGGAGTAACCAGGCTATCATGCAGTATCCCGCAGGACAGGCGCGCTCCGTCGCGCCTGAGCAATACCGCCCCTTCCCCCTCCCGTGTCAATCCTATGCAGGACACCGGCAGGAGCAGCCACGCATCGCGCAGCAGGTAATACAGCAGGCTGCACAGGAGCAGGACCGCCAGCGCCTGCCCAGCCCATAGCGGCAGCGAGGGCAGCAGCGCGGCGAGTACCGCGCCATGCGCTGCAACCAGCAGGATGGTCAGGTAACGCGATGGATGGATTTCAAAATGTTGCTGCACCGCCGGCCGGAAGAAATACAGCGGCAGAAACCTAGAACAGGACGAACAGCACGACGCCAATCAGAACCAGCATAATGATTGCGATCAACAGCAGGTTTCCCCCTCCCCCGGTATCCTCCTCGTTTTCATCAGTGTCCTCAAGCGCCGCTGTTTGCGGACGCGCGGGGGCGGGCACCGTGGGCTCTGGTACCGGTACCGGTACCGGTACCGGCCTCGGCTTGGGCGCCGCAGCCGAAATAGAAGCAGCGCCTTCGCTGAACTCGGGACGTGCCATTCTGAGCGTCCGGGAAATCTCCTCGACTTCCTTCTCGTCATTAGTCAGGGCCGCGAGGCGCAACGTGGCCGCCATCGAATCGAATGCCCCGGACAAACCCAGGGTGGCCAGTGGTACGCCCGCTTCCTCATCAGAGATTACCGGCCCGGCAGCCAGCATGGTTTCCGCCGGCGGTTTGGGTTGCGGGCGCGGCCCGACAGCAGTGGCTGCCTGCGGCAGCGTGTCGCGACAAGCGCGCAGATCGTCGGCGAATTCCCTGGCATTCTGGTAGCGCTCGTCCAGCTTCTTTGCCAGCGCCTTGGCCACGATGAAATTGAGCATTTCCGGGACGGCCGGGTTCATCGAGCTGGGCTGCGGCGGCGTCGCGTTCAGCGTCTGGTACATGATGGCATTGATATTCTCGCCTGAGAACGGGGGGCGCCCCGTCAGCATCTCGTACAACATGATGCCCAGCGAGAAAATATCGGAACGCTGATCGGTCAGTTTGCCCATGACCTGTTCCGGAGACATGTATTTCGGCGATCCCAGCACCATGCCGGTCTGCGTGCGCACCGCAGCGGAAGCCATGCGCGCAATGCCGAAATCCGTGATCTTCACATGTCCGTCTTTCTGGATCATGATGTTGGACGGCTTTACGTCCCGGTGCACTATGCCGTGCTCGTGCGCATAAGCCAATCCCTGGGCAACCTGCGCCACGATATCGAGCACCTGGCCGACCGGCAATATGGACTTTTCGTTGAGGACGTCGCGGAGTTCGCGCCCTTCCAGGAATTCCATGGCGATATAGGCGACATCGCCGCTCTCGCCCACATCATATATGGTGACGATATTGTGGTGACTGAGGCGTCCTGCCGCGCGCGCTTCCTGATAGAAGCGCTGCTCGTACTCTTCCCTTTCCTCCAGCGCCTGGTTCAGATTGATCGTCTTGATCGCCACCACCCGGTCAATCAGCGGGTCTTTTGCCTTGTAGACAACGCCCATGGCTCCCTGACCCAGTTCGCCGATGACTTCATAGCGCCCCAAATGGCTGATCATGACCGTCCGCCCAATATGAAATCCAGGACGGCAGCATCCAATATCCGCATGCGATGCGAAACTGCGGAAGCCTGCCATCCCCGTAACATTACCGTCATCCTGTCCTCTCGCCGCCTAATGGCCCCTCACCTTCAATGGCAGATGCGCGGACTCAAGCGCACCGTCTTGCCTGCGACAAATTCCACGTTCCGCGAATCCACCCGCGATGCACTCAGCAGCATGACAAGATGCTTGCCGGGATCGACCTTGAACTGCATGGATGTCTTGCCAATCAGACCCTTGGGCTGGCCGTCAACAAACACCTTGGTGCCTTCCGTACAAACCACGACCAGAGTCGCCTGGCCGGTCGCATCGGGCGTCTTTTCCGGTTCTTTTTTCACCTCGGGCGCTCTCTCTGCCGGATGCGTGGGGGAGGGCTTAGGGTGATGACGAGGAGGCCGCGTCGGTTTGGTGCGTCCGGAGCCATGCTTCACCTCGGCACCTTCAGGATGCCGCAGTGGCTCAGGCACCGCAGATGGCTGAGGAACTGCAGCGCCTGGAGAAACCGTCGCAGTGGATATGGGAACAACAGGCGATGCGGGGATAAATATAGGAATCCCGCCCTGACCGGGCACCGGCCTTGACGGCACGGGCGGCTGCGGAGGATGCCAGATCGTACTGGTCGCCACCATCACCAGGGCGACGATTCCGGCAAGCGCGGCGCCGGCATAGGCAATGCGCCCCGGCAACGAAGCCTTCTTGAATGCCGCCATCACCGAGCGCCAGGATTTACCCAGCCGTTGCGACAATTCCCCCTTGCTTCTCGCGCCTTCGCCGGATAACGTCAGCGTACTGGTGAATTCGCCCGGGTAGCCAATTGCATAAATTTCGTGCTCGCGCACGTGCTTGTCGGTGCGTGAGCCCTGATAGTGGAACATGCCGGCATATTCCGGCGAAAGGCGCGACACGGCGTCGTAATACGTCCGGGAAACCAGGATCTGCCCGGGATCCGCAAAGCCCATCACCCGCTGTGAAACATTGATGCCGTCGCCAACGATGTTGGGCTGGCCATTAATATCCCTGATCAGGCGCACCGGCCCGAGGTTGATGCCCATGCGCACCAGGAGCGGCGGCTCCATGTGCAGGCCCTCTCGCAGGGATTCGCGCATGCTCAGGGCAACCTGCAGCGCATCGCCCACATCGCCGAGGAAGCTCAGCGCGGCGCCGTCGCCGGTATCCAGGATAATGCGGTCGTCTATCGGAACATCACGGATGGCGACGGACAGGTAGGCGTTGAACCGCTCCTTCAGGGAAATTTGCCCGGAAACGGATTTCTTGGAATATTCGGAAATATCCAGGAACAGCACGCTGCATATGATAGTTTTGCCGCGATCTACCATGCAATCTTACCCAACCCCTTGATGATTAAAGTCACCCGCCGCATCATTGTAAACAAACGTTCTCCAAGCCTAAGCATCTTGGCATTCTAATGTAAAATCAGAACTTGACGCCAGTTTTAGTTTTGTTGCGGTCGCGTCCGCGCGACAGGTTTGCGCCTCCCTTGCGCGCGCCGCCCGGCGCCTGACCGGGCTGATTCCCGGGGCGTTGCCGCGGCGCGGCAGTTTTGGGCGGGAGCGCAGGCAAGTGCAGCCCTGCCCATTCCATAACCTGCCTGACCTCCCCTTCACCAAGCTCGGCCTGCATGCCGCGCTTCAAGCGCGGCGGCAGATTGACAATCCCGAAGCGCACGCGCATCAACCGGCTCACCGGCAGCCCCAACGCCTCGAAGGTGCGGCGCACCACGCGGTTGCGCCCCTCCTTCAGCACGATGCGATACCAGTGGTTGAAACCCTCGCCGCCTTCATCGGCAAGCTTCTCGAATTTCACGGGACCGTCGTCCAGTTCGATTCCCTGCCTGACCATTTGCTTCATTTGGTCAGGCGTCATCTCACCCTGCACGCGAACCGCATATTCGCGCTCCACTTCGAAACGCGGGTGCATCAGGCGATTGGCCAAATCGCCCGACGTCGTGAAGATCAGCAGCCCGCTGGTATTAAAATCCAGCCTTCCAATCGCAATCCATTTCTGCCCGCGCACCTTGGGCAGATTGTCGAACACGCTGACGCGCTGCCCCGGGTCGTCACGGCTGACGATTTCGCCTTCCTGCTTGTGATATAGCAGCACGCGCGGCAGACTTTCGCCCTGCTCCCGGACATGCACGACACGCCGGTCGGCACGGATCACATCGCCCTCAACCACGCGCATGCCCAGCACCGCGGCCTCGCCATTCACCGTCACGCGCCCGGCGCTGATCCATTCCTCCATCTCGCGGCGCGAGCCGATACCGGCCTGCGCCAGCACCTTTTGCAACCGTTCGCCCTGTTGTTCGCTCATGCCAGCACCGCCCGCCTTTCCAGCACCGCCTGCGCCAAAGTGCCGCTGTCTACGTGCTCAAGTTCGCCCCCCACGGGCAGGCCGCGCGCAATGCGCGACACTTTGATACCCTGCGCATGCAGCAGGGAGCCAATGGTATGCGCCGTAGCGTCCCCCTCCACCGTGAAATTCGTGGCGAGTATCACCTCGCAGGGTTGCTCCAGCGCCCGTCTGACCAGACGGTCCAGATGAAGTTCACGCGCCCCGATGCCGTCCAGCGGCGACAGCCTGCCCATCAGCACAAAATACATGCCGCGGTAGCATTGCGCCTGCTCGATCATCAGCAGATCTGCCGGCATTTCCACCACACACAGCAGGCCGGAGTCGCGCTTGCCCGAGCGGCACAGGGTGCAAACATCCTCTTCCGAAAAATTGTTGCACTTGGCACAATGGCGGATGTTCTCCACTGCATGGCCAAGCGCCTGCGCCAGGCGCAATGCGCCCGGCTTGTCGCGCTGCAACAAATGGTAAGCCATGCGTTGCGCGGACTTGGGTCCGACGCCCGGCAGGCAACGCAATGCGGCGATCAGGTTTTCAAGGCTGGAGGGAGTATTCATTGCTGTCCGGGGAAAAACTAGATTTGTCGCCACTGGAGGCGGATTAACACCGCATGGAATCGCGCAGATCCTGGGCCAGCCGGATACGGCCGCACCGGGCATGGGCTGTTGACCGCTCTGTCAGGACGACGCCACCATCAAAACGGCAGGCTCATCCCGGGCGGCAAGTTCATCCCGGCGGTGAAGGCGCTCATCCTCTGCTGGGTCACCGCGGCGGCCTGCTTCACCGCGTCGTTCACCGCAGCAGCGATCATATCTTCCAGCATCTCCTTGTCGTCGGACATGAGGCTGTCAGCCAACTGTACGCGGCGCACCTCATGCGCGCACGTCATGGTCACCTTCACCATGCCGGAACCGGCCTGGCCGTGCACCTCGACGGTCGCCAGCTCGGCCTGCGCCTTCTTCATGTTTGCCTGCATCTGCTGGGCCTGCTTCATCAGCCCTGCCAACCCGCCCTTCATCATTTTGTACTCTCCTGCTCTATCGGTTTGATGGAATTTTCGACTACCTGCGCACCGAGCTGGGCCTGCGCCTCGCGCACGAACGGGTCCTGCGCGATGGCTTCCACCGCCAACTGCTGACGCGTCTGTTTTTCGCGTTGTTCAACAGCGGCAGGCGTGGCTGCATTGGCCGTCCCCAGCGCCACAACCAGCTTGATTGGCTGGGCAAAATACTCGGCGAGCGCAGCCTGCAATTTCTCCTGCGCCATTTTGCTGTTCAGCAATTTGTGCTGCGGAGCAAGATTCAGTTTCACGCACCCTTCGGCAAAACTTTCGAGCGTGCAATTTTTTGCCAGTTCCCTCGCCGTACCCTGCACGTTCAATTGCGCCAGCAGCGCGTTCCAATCCAGCGTAGCCGCCGCACCGGGCGCAGAGGCCGGTTGCGCCTCTCCCCGAACGGGCTGCGACATCAAAGCCTGCGGCGCTGCGGCTGCAGCTCGCGCCGCAACCGGCTGTTCCGGCGCCGCCCGCGCCGCGCCTGCTTGCGCTCCGCCTGGCATGAAAGCCAGCATGCGCAACAGCGTCATGGTGAACCCCGCATATTCATCGGGCGCGAGGTCAATTTCGTTGCGCCCGTGAATCGCGATCTGGTAAAACAGCTGCATATCTTCGGCGGAAAAACTTCGCGCCAGTTCCAGCAGGCGTTCACGCTCAGGCTCGTCGTCTGCAATAGCCTGCGGCACTGTTTGCGCCAGGGCGATGCGGTGCAGCAGTGTCGCCATTTCCTGCAATGCCGCCTCGAAATCCATGCTCCGGCCCTGCATGGCATCTGCAATCTTCAATAGCGCCGCGCCCTCGCGCGCGCGCAGCGCGTCCAGCATGTCGTACAGATAGCTCTGGTCTATCGCGCCCAGCATGGCACGCACCATCGCCTCTTCCACCCTGCCTTGCGCATAGGCGATGGCCTGATCCAGCAGGCTCAGCGCATCGCGCATGCTGCCCTGTGCCACCCGGGACAGCAACATTAGGGCCCCGGGCTCCGCGGGTATCCCCTCCTGCTCCAGCACATGCTGCAAGTGGGAGAAAATCAGCGCCGGGGGCAGCTGCTTCAGGTTGAACTGCAGGCAGCGCGACAGCACGGTGACCGGGATTTTTTGCGGGTCGGTGGTCGCGAGAATGAACTTCACGTGCGCGGGCGGCTCCTCCAGCGTCTTCAGCATGGCATTGAAGGCCGACTTCGACAGCATGTGCACTTCGTCGATGATGTACACCTTGAACCGCCCGCTGGTCGGCGCATACAGCGCGCTTTCCAGCAGTTCGCGCATATTGTCAACCTGGGTGTTGGACGCCGCATCGAGCTCGACCATGTCAACGAAGCGCCCGCTGTCTATTTCCCTGCAGGCGCTGCATACGCCGCACGGCGTGGCGGTAACGCCAGTCTCGCAATTCAGCGATTTGGCGAAGATCCGCGCAATGGTGGTCTTGCCCACGCCGCGCGTCCCGGTGAACAGATACGCATGGTGCAAGCGGTTCTGCGTCAGCGCATTGGTCAGCGCGCGCACCACATGCTCCTGCCCCGCCAGTTGCGCGAAATTCTTAGGGCGCCATTTGCGCGCCAGGACAGAAGTCGCAGATGCCGGGGAAGCAGCAGACACCAGAGAAGAGGTTGCAGCCAAGGTTCAAACCCGATCAGAAACGATAGACAAAGTGTATCTCGCTAAAATTAATGCCCTGGTTCGGCTGCTTGATGTCAGCGTTCGACATGTGCTGGAAGCGGTATCCCAGGTCACACTGGCGTCGCCCGCCAAAGGTTGCCCCGAACCCAAGGTGGTTGCCGAACTGGAAGGCGCTGCCAAACTTGCGGTCATTGTAGATGAAGGTCGGCGAGATCAGGTGCATGCCGATGAACCCGCCCTCCAGATAAGGCGCCAGGCCCGCCCCTTCCTTCCGCGTCAGGCGGAACACCGGCGTAAGGCCGATTTCGGCAATCGTCTGGTTGCTGTCATTGGACCTGTAGCCGCGCCACCTGCCAAGATCAGCCTCCCAGAACCCGGTCACCTGCCAGTCGCCGTCGTTCAGCCATGTTTTATCCCATTTCCACAACGCCCCGACACGATACATCGCGACCTTGTTGGCTTGTCCGTACTCGACAAAAACCCCATCCACCGCGCCAGCCGGTGCCGCTATCAGGAAAAAAAAGGTCATCACGATCAATTTTCTCATCATAGCCTCCGGCCCTCAAAAAAGAAGGCGAGCCTTACCCCCGGCACTTGCAGTAATTAGCTGTGGCTGCTTCCTTCCGGACCTGACCAGGTTCACTACCCTGCAATGCGGGGAGGCCCGCCAATTTATTTAGAAATCGCGCCCAACTGCCGCGCTTCCCAGAAAGCTTCAAGGTAGCCATGATAAATGATTTGGGCGGCAAAATCCACGCCGACCGCGTTTAGGCCATTCGAAAAACTGCGAATTTCGCCGCGAACGCCAGTCCGCGCTGCCCTGCAGGCCGTCGACCCTGCATCCGCACGCATAGGCGACAAGCTGGATGGCAACAACAACCGCCCTTCAGCAACAACATCATTATGACTCAATTGGTTACAGATCATGTTCCGGCAAGCCTAACCTTACCTGTCGCAGGTCAAAATTGGCGCGGCCGGATCAGCGCGCGAAGCGACGCTGCATCTTTTGGTAAAATGCCGCAATCCAGACTGTAGTAACCACCGGAATCGAAAGCCGCCATGAATCCCGACCTGAGCATCCTGCTCGGCTACCCTGCCGCTTTTCTGACCACTGTCGCCTTTGTGCCGCAGGCATGGCAATCCTGGCGCACGCGCGATCTCGCCGGCATCTCGCTGCCGATGTATACCTTGTTCACACTGGGCGTGGCGCTGTGGCTAGGCTATGGCATAGCCATAAGCAGCCCGCCAATCATTGCGGCAAATTCGGTGACGCTGATGCTGGCCGCGCTGGTGCTGTGGCTGAAGGTTTCGCAGGTCAGGCGCGAGGCGCGCCCTTAGTGGCCAGCCGGCCAAGCCAGCTCCACCCATTCGCAATTGGCGATATGTTCGCCCGCGGTTCGCCCCGGTTCGTTGACCGTCAAGGCGCGCGCGGCAAGAATCGGGTCTTCGTGGGAGATTGCCAGCACCGTGCCGCCGGCGTGGCGCACAGATATTTCGTTCAAAAAACTGCGCAAGCGTTCCATCTGTTCCAGGAATGATTCGCCCCCAACCGGTTTGGTGCGCAGCAAATCGGGCCGGATCAGGTCATGAAACACATGAACCGGCAGGCCGTCCATGCCCGAGCGGCGTTCGTTGAGACGGGCGTCGATCCGCAATTCGCAGGCTTGGTGGCGCAAAAGAATCGCGGCGGTCTGCTGCGCACGCGGAAACTCCGAGGCGTAGGCATGGGCGAATCGTATCGCCCGCAACCCCTCCCCCGCCATCTCGGCCTGAGCCCTGCCTTTCTCGGTAAGGTTCACCATACGCGCAGGATTGTCGTTGATGATGCTGGCGACGTTGCCTTCGCTCTCGCCATGCCGCACAAATATTATCTTCATGGCGTCGTAAAAAAGCGCTGATTCATTTCTTCCAGGCCCAGCGTGTCGAGCAACTCGTTCAATCTCTCCGCCGGGCGCTTGCGCGGGAGATCCTTGTAAGTGGCGATGATGAGCTCGTTCTTCATGGAATGTTCCCAGCCCACCAGTTCCGTCACCGTCAACTGATAGCCATGCGCCTCCAGTTGCAGACAGCGGAATACGTTGGTGATGTGGCTGCCGAATTCGCGGGTGTGTATGGGATGGCGCCACAGTTCGGTCAACAGGTTCTTCGTCAGTTCCCTGCCCTTGTTCCTGCGCAGCGCTGCGGCCACCTCCGCCTGACAGCAGGGCACCAGCACGATGAACTGTGCCTGCTTTTTCAGAGCGAAGTTGATGGCATCATCGGTCGCGGTGTCGCAGGCATGCAGCGCGGTGACCATATCCACCTTGGCCGGCAACGCACTGGAGGCAATGGACTCGGCTACCGGCATGTTTAGGAACGACATGCCGCCAAAACCCAGCCGCGCCGCCAGCTCGCGCGAATGCGCCACCAGTTCCTCGCGCGTCTCTATCCCGTAGATATGCGAAGCACCTTTTTGCTCTTTGAAGAAAAGGTCATACAGGATGAAGCCGAGGTAGGATTTGCCCGCGCCATGATCCACCAGCGTAATGCCGGGATGGGCGCGCTGCGCTTCCTGTAGCAACGGCTCGATGAACTGGTACAGGTGATATACCTGCTTGAGCTTGCGCCGCGAATCCTGATTCATTCTGCCGTCGCGCGTGAGGATATGCAGTTCCTTGAGCAATTCCAGCGACTGCCCAGCCCGGATTTCCGGGTGGTCATGCATCTGGCGTGTGGCTACAACCCGGTTCATTTCTGCAGCCTGTCGCCCGCTTGCGCCAGCGCATACCAGGCATTGACCCGCGCCGCTTCTTCGCCTTCTCCCGAGCCGCACCAGGATGCGAAATCGGATGAGGTCAGCGGCGCATACGGTCCCTGCTTCACCTCGAATATGACGCCGCCGCCATCCAGCGACAAGACGCCATGCCAGGTATTGGCAGGAAGCTCGATGATGCGGCATGCCTCGCCCAGCACGGTGCGGCTGGTTACCGTGCCCGCATCATCAAAGACCAGGACGACGAAACGCCCGCGCAATGCGCTGAGCATTTCCCAAGTATGGGGGTGGCGGTGCGGCCGCACGAACGTATCCGGCTCCATGGCAATCGCCAGGCGCTGTACCGGGTCGCTCAGTTGTTCATGCAGATTCTGGTTGGCGCGCAGCCGTGGGGAGCGGCGCGCCTGCGCGCTCAGCGCATCCAGCAGGGTATCGGTGAGTTGTTTCAAGATCGCAACCTGATGAAAAGCGCCTATGATAAATCAAAGCACGGGTTGGCTGAAATTTTCGCCCCAGCGCTGGGATATCAGGGCAGCGCTCGCGGTGCGGGGCCTAGTCGTCGCCCAGTTCCGGCGCTGGTTCGCGTACCTGCGAGAGCAAGTCTTCCGCCGCCAGCTCATGCTGGGCAAAGATCACTTTCACCGCACAGGTTTCAGTCAGCGCCAGTTCCCGCCGCAACGCCTTGGCACGGGCCGACGCCGCGCGAAATTCATCGTGCTGCTCGATCCTGGACAGGCGCAGGATGGGATCGTGAAAAACCTTGTAAATGTAATAAGGCATGGCGTGTCTTGCTCAAACGCAGCCGGTGGGCTTGGGCATGCCGCCATATTTGGTGATCGGCTTCATCGGACCGGTCATCCACAGGTCGAAGATGTCCTTCTGGTCTTCGCCCACGTACTTCGCAAATTTGCGTATCGGCGGGACCGTGCCGAATTCCTCGAAATATTCGCGCGCTTTCTCGATATGCGCCCACTTCCTGTCATCCAGCGGATAACCGTCGGCTTGGGCCATGGAGCGCCCTATTTCCGGCGTCCAGCAGCTCATATCCAGGAGATAGCCATCTCCGTCGCGTGGGGGAAGGTCCATGTTCATTCCTTTCGTTTGCAGGGTGAGGGCAAACCTGCCGCTCCCCTATGAGACAATCACGACGTGATTAGACTTTACTTGATGATATTAGTCAAGTATTGTATGACTGCTATTAAATTTTGAGGAGCCACAATGTTCTTTGGCGTAACCCATGTCGATCTGCCCGTCACCGAATTTGCCCGCGCCGAAACCTTCTGGGGCAAGCTGATCGGCCTGAAGGAGGTCAAGCGCGGCGAGGGCTTTCTCGATCTCGATTCCGGATCGGTGATCGTGCGCCTGGTGCAGGTGGAAAGTGTTTCGCGTCCAGTAACGCTGCGCGTGCATGTGGGCAACGTGGAAGCGGCTTTCGCAACCCTCATCAAGTCTGGCGGCCGCGCGCTTTACGAGGCGCAGCGCACTCCCGCGCTGGAACTGGAAGCGCACGTCGCCGATCCGGACGGCAATACCGTCATAGTGTGGCGCGAGCTCTCCGAGGACGAGTACGGCTTTGTGCCGGAGCTGCCCAAACAGGGCGAGTGGCAGCCCGATTCCGAGAAGCTGCTAAACGAATTGCTGTCATACGTCCCGGCCCTGTTTCGCTCCATGGCGCGGCGCAAAGTGACAAAGGTCATCGAGGAGGTAGCCGGCTGGGACAAATCCCCGGTGACGCGCGAACACGTGATCCGCGGCTACATCCTCGCCAGCGCCAAGATCAAGCGCAACCGGCTGATCGAGCCGCTGAAGAAGTGCGGCATCGACCCGGACGGGTACAAGGAAGAATTCGACGCCTGAGCTGCAAGCCGGGTGACTCAGCGGCGCAGGGGCAAATACGCCGCCCACTGAGCGCCCCAGCGGTGCACGCACAACCCCACCACGATGCTTGCCGCACCCATCCACACCTGCGGCTGCACGGCCTCGTGGTTTAGCGATTGCCCCAGCAGCAAGGCCAGCACTGGCGTGACCAGGGTGATGAGCGCGATGCGTCCCGCATCCAGATGCTTGATCATGTAGTAATACAGCGCAAAACCCAGCACCGACCCGACCACGCCGAGGTACAGGGTCGCCGCCACGGCACGCACTGGCAGCGCCGCAGGCCAATGCCCGTCCGCCAGCAGCCATGCAGCGAGAAACAAGGGCAAGGCCACGGACAGTGTTCCCAGCGTCGTGGCAAGCGGCGGGCTGTCGTCATTGATGCGCTTGAGCCACACCAGTCCCAGCGATTGCAGCAGCACTGCCGTGAACAACGCAGTCAACCCCAATGCGACGCCTGCGCCCATCTTGAACCCATCGCCGAACACCAGTAGCAGCCCGGCCAGCCCCAGCAGCATTCCCGCCAGCTTGCTTGGCGTTATGGCATCCTCTTTCAGCCACAGCGCAGCGCCCAGACTGGTAAGCAACGGCGTCAGTCCGTACAGAACGGAGATCATGCCCGAGCTCAAGTATTGCGAAGACCAGTAGGTCAGCGCCATCGTGCCGAACATTGTCACACCGCTCACCAAGTAGGACTGCGACGCCTTGCGATGCAGGGGGAGGCGCACGCGAAACACCAGGAGCAGCAGCAGGCACAGCAGTGTGCCGAGCGCCATGCGCGCCAAAACCGCGAAGCTGACGCCGGCGCCCAGTGCGCTCCATTTGATGGCGAGTGGCGTGGTAGACCAGATCAGTATCACGGCAACAAATGCAGCTGGAAGCGACATATTCATCCCTCGTGTTAATGGACTGCTAAAAACAAAAAGGCCACAGAAACATTCTGTGGCCCTTGGAAACTTCTACTGCCGTGTTTAACTGCTAATCCTCAAGGCCACCTCGCGCACAATGCCGCGCCGCGCGCAGCATGGCGCGGACACGGGCTGGGACGTTACGAGTGGCTTGAAAGGTCTTCATTGGCAAGGATTATCCGGCGCAAGGCTGGCTATGTCAACTTCGAACCGCAAAAACCAAAACGGGCAGAACTTTCGCCCTGCCCGCCGGATGAACAAGCCGCTTACTTTGCTGCAGCAGCGTCCTTCTCGCACTTCTTGATGAAGCTGTTCTTGGCGGCGCCAGCCAGTTTCTTCTCGGCAGCCTTGTCGGCACAGGAAGGGGCCGGGGCAGCCGCGGCACTGCCAGCGTCCTTCTCGCACTTCTGGATAAAGCTGTTCTTGGCAGCGCCAGCCAGCTTCTTCTCGGCAGCCTTGTCGGCGCAGGAAGGCGCCTTGGCGCCCGCAGCGTCTTTCTCGCACTTCTTGATGAAGCTGTTCTTGGCGGCGCCCGCCAGTTTCTTCTCCGCAGCCTGGGCCGCGCAATCATCAGCGGCGAAGGCAAGGTTGGAGGCAAAGAAAGCAACGAGTGCAGCGGCAATGATTTTTTTCATGTAACTCTCCCGAAGTTGAAAATGCCCAGGCAATAGCGCCAGATCGAGCGGGCGGAATTATATCTGCCCCGGGGGAAAAGTTCAGTGGCAAAACCAGCCGATACCCGCAGGCTATTTTCGGGTACCCTTGCCTGATCTTCCCAGGTCAACGCGCTGCACTTGGTAGCCGCGTTTTGCCATCAGTGCGGGCAATCCCACGGGCCCGAACATGTGCAGGCTGCCTACCGCCGCAAACACCTGCTTGCCGCGCCGGTGCAATGCGTCAATCTTGTCGGCCAGGGCGGGATTGCGTTCGTCGAGCAGGCGTTTCATCACCTCACGCTCGGTTGCGGTCTTGAGGCATTCGCACCAGTCGGTGAAGTGTTCCATTTCTGCGTAATCGGCATTGGCCCACGCCAGGGAAAGCCGCTTCAGCATGTCGCGCGAGCGGCTGTTTTCCAGTTCGTCCAGGCTATCCTCGACATAGGCAACGGTCTCCTGCGGGGTCTTCATCAGCAGCGCCTGCACCTGAAATTCAGGGGTTTCGAGCGAGACCACGTCCTTGTCCATGCCGTGGCCCAGCGCTGCCAGGGCCGCGTCAATGCCGTAGGCAGCGTCCAGCCCTTCACGGCGGCCCATCATCATGACCAGCATGTCAATCTGCAGTTCAGGAGGAGCATCGGCAAACGCCTCATACGGAAAGCACAGGGACTCCGCCTGTTGCCGCATGCGTTTCATCAGCGGCTCAGGCAGGGAAGCGCCGTGCAGCGCCGCCATGCCCTTCTTCA
>Ga0316628_100000216_pt1 | contig 36281 bp, 32 predicted proteins | sample OWC_Aug_M2_C1_D5_FD_207648 | JGI IMG/M metagenome (GOLD analysis project Ga0316628, IMG submission 207648) | Wetland soil microbial communities from Old Woman Creek delta, Ohio, United States - OWC_Aug_M2_C1_D5_C | ecosystem: Environmental > Terrestrial > Soil > Wetlands | place: USA: Ohio...
CCATGCGCCCTGATTCCGCGAGGGCCCTGAATTTCGGCCCCAGCAGTTCGAAGGCCTTCTCCCGGCTCAGGACGGCTTCCGACGATCCTTTGTTCCAGACGATGGTCGTTCTCCGCCGGATTTCGATTTCGATCCAGTCATACCGGCCATCGTCGCAGATCCAGGGACCTGACGGCGTGGCGTCCGGCCGGGGATGGACGCGGAAAATACCGCCCGTCTCCGGGCGGCGGGCAAAGCCGGGATGGACGTCGACCAGGATGCGGCAGCCCCGGGCGCAAAACGGGCAGATCGACGGACGCTGTTCCAGAAACCAGGTCCGGGTTTTGAACCGGAAGCTCCTGTCGGTGATCGCCCCGACCGGGCAGATCTCGACCAGATTTCCGGCATATCCCGCGGCGACGGGAAGGCCCTCGAACACGCCGATTTCCGTCCGCCCGCCCCGCTCAAAGACGCCCAGTTCCCCGGTCTTCATCACGTCGCGGAGAAACCGGACGCACCGGGTGCAGAGAATGCACCGTTCCCGGTCCAGAAGGAGTCGGTCCCCGATCCGGAGAAGCTTCTCCCGCCGGATTTTCCGTTCCCGGAAGGCGCTTTCATACACGCCGTAGTTGCGGCAATAATCCTGGAGCCGGCACTCCCCCGCCTTGTCGCAGACCGGGCAATCGAGAGGATGATCGGCCAGGAGGAATTCGAGCACGTTTCGGCGTGTTTCCGCAATCCGGGGGGACAAGGTCGTCACGGTCATCCCGTCCCGGACCGTCGTGACGCAAGCGGGCTCGAGCTTGGCCGCGCCCTCGATTTCGACCGCGCACATCCGGCAGGTCCCCTCGGGCGCGAGAGCCGGATGATGGCAGAAGTGCGGGATGGCGATTCCGGCCCGTTCGGCCGCGGCCAGGATGGTCGATCCTTCCGCCGCCTCGATCGTCCGGCCGTCGATGATGATCTTGGCCATGGTCTCAGCCTTCCAGTTCCTTTCCGAATTTTTCGATCAGTCCCAGGACCGGCCCGGCCGCCGCGTCTCCGAAGGGACAGAAGGTCCTGCCTTTCATCGCCCCGGCCAAGCGGGCCAGCTCGGCCAGGTCGTCGGGACGCCCGTCGCCGCTCTTCATCCGCGCGACGATCCGCCGGATCCACGATGTTCCGATCCGGCAGGGGGTGCATTGGCCGCAGGATTCATGGGCATAGAATTTCGTCACCCGATCCAGGACCGAAAACATCGGGACGGAGTCGTCGATGACGATGATCCCGGCGGACCCGATCATCGAGCCGGCCGAAGTCAGCGATTCGCAATCCATGGCCACATCGATTTCCTCGGGGCGGAGGATCGTCGAGGAGAGGCCGCCCGGGATCACCGCCTTGAGCGACCGGCCAGGAAGGAGGCCTCCGGCGTGATTGAAGACGATCTCCCGGAGCGGGGTCCCGGCCGCCAGCTCATAGACGCCGGGCCGGACGACGCACCCACTGACGCTGAAAAGACGAGTTCCGCCGTCCTTCGATTTGCCCAACCCGACAAACCACTCGGCTCCGTGAAGGATGATTCCCGGCAGATTGGCCAACGTCTCGACGTTGTTGATCACCGTCGGCTTCCCGAAAAGCCCCACCGTGGCCGGGAACGGGGGTTTGAGACGCGGCTGCCCCCGGAAACCTTCGAGCGATTCAAGGAGCGCGGTCTCCTCGCCGCAAATATAGGCCCCGGCCCCGCGTTGGACCCGAACGTCCAGCGAAAAGCCGGTGCCGAAGACGCCGGCCCCGAGGAAACCGCGGCCGGCCGCTTCGGCGATCGCCTCCTCCAGGCGCGCCGCCAACCTCTCATACTCGCCGCGAATGTAGACATAAGCCTGAGGAATCCCGACCGCGTAGGAAGCGATGATGATCCCTTCCAACAGGAGATGAGGGTCGTGGGCGAGAATATAACGGTCCTTGAACGTTCCCGGTTCGCCCTCGTCGGCGTTGACACAAAGATAGCGGGGGCCGTCTCCCGCCCGGGGAACGAAGCTCCATTTCAAACCGGCCGGAAATCCCGCTCCTCCGCGGCCCCGGAGATTCGCGCGCTTGACTTCGTTTAAAACAGCCTCCGGCGTCAGCGAGGTCAGGGCTTTCCGGGCCGCCTCATACCCCCCGGTTTCACAATACGCCGACGCCGACCTCGGTCCGGAGGCGTCGAAAAAACGGGTCAGGTTGGGCTCGACCATGTCACTTCGCCTCCCGGAGGAGGTCGTCGACTTTTTCCTCGGTCAAGGCCCCATGAAGGTCATCGTCGATCATCAGGCAGGGGCCTTTGTCGCACGCCCCCAGGCATTCGACCTCGATGAGCGTGAACCGGCCGTCGGGCGTCGTTTGCCCCGGCTCGACCCCGAGGATTTTCCGGAGATGATCCAGGATCCGTTCTCCGCCCCGGAGGGTGCAGGAGAGATTCGTACAGACCTGGAGAAGACGCCGGCCGGCGGGCTCCCGGCGAAAAAGTGTATAAAACGTCAGGACTTCCCGGACGGCCGCGGGAGGAAGGCCGCAGATCCGGGCGACGGCGATTTCGTCTTCGGGCCCGACGAATCCGCGCTCTTTCTGGACGAGATGCAGAACCGGGAGGAGGGCGGCCCGCCGCTCGGGGTAGCGGCCGACGACTTCGGCGATCCGGCCGCGAAGCTGCTCGGGAAAGCGGGCGGTCATCGATCCAACTCCCCGCCGATCATGTTCATCGATCCGAAGGTCGGGATGATGTCGGCCAGCAGCCGTCCTTTGATCAATCCGGCCAGGGCGGAGACCACGTGAAGGCAGGGCGCCCGGAGGTGAAGACGGTACGGCCGGTCCGTCCCGTCGGAAACGATGTAGAATCCGAGCTCGCCGTTGCCGCCTTCAACCGCCGCATACGCCTCGCCGGCGGGTGGACGCAGGCCGTGCCCCTTCATAAAATACTGGAAATGGCCGATCAGGCCTTCGATCGTGCCGTAGGCCGCTTCTTTCGCCGGCGGAGCGTAGAGCCGGTCGGATGTCTGGATTTCGGGCAGAACGGCGCTTTCGGCGCCCTCGAGATTCGGCGAAAGCCGGACCGGCGATCGCGGCGGGCTCGTCCGCCCCGCCTTGATGGCTTCGACCGGATCGAGAGGCGGCGGCGTGGGGCCGGCGGAAAGTGTCGTCTCCCGGCGAAGCCGCGGAAGGCATTGTTCGAGGATCCGCAAGCTCTGTTCCATTTCAGCCATCCGGACGAGATACCGGTCGAGGTTGTCACCCCGGTCCCCCGTCGGAATTTCGAACGCCACCCGATCGTAGGTCAGGTAGGGTTGGGCTTTCCTGACGTCATAAGCGATCCCGGTCGATCGCAAGGCCGGTCCGGTCCAGCCGAAGGACACGGCCTCGTCCCGGGGCATGACCGCGATGTCGCGGGTCCGGCCGAGAAAGATCGGATTTTTATCCAAAAGCCCGCGGACGTCCTTGATGACCTTCCGGGTTTCCTCGATCCCTTTCCGGACGGCCGCCTCATAATCCCGATGGAGGTCGGCCCGAACGCCGCCGATCCGGATGTACGAGGTCGTCATCCGGGCCCCCGTCGTCTGCTCGATGACGTCCCAGAGATACTCGCGGGCCTTCATATTGTAGAGGAAGGCGGTGAACGCCCCCGTCTCCATGGCCATGGCCGCAATACAGGTCAGATGGTCGCTGATCCGGGACAGCTCGCTCATCAGGATCCGGATCCATTGGGCCCGTTCCGGGACGGCCAGGCCGCAGAGCTTCTCCACGGCCATGGCATACCCGAGGTTGTTGATGAGGGGCGAGACGTAATTCAGGCGGTCGGTATAGATCAGGAGATTCCACCAGGTCCGGTTCTCGCAGGTTTTCTCGAAACCGCGGTGGAGATACCCGATCTCGGTGTCGGCGTCGAGGATCCGCTCCCCGTCCAGCTCGAGCAGGATCCGGATCGTCCCATGCATCGCCGGATGGGACGGCCCCATGTTGATGAGAAGGCTCTCGGGGCGGGCCGCGGCCGAAAAAGCGGAGGTCACGACGCCTCCCGTTTTTTAAAAAGCGGCTGGCGCATCCGGAGCGGATAATCCTTCCGGAGCGGATGCCCTTCGAAGCCGTCATACATCAAGAGGCGGCGGAGGTCCGGATGGCCGGCGAAGCGCACGCCGAACATGTCGAAAATCTCGCGCTCGAGCCAGTCGGCGTTCTTCCAGAGAGCCGAAAGCGACCCGATCTCCGGAGCGGTCGCCGGAAGGGAAGCCTTGATCCTGATCCGCCGGTTCCGGGCCAGGGAAAAGAAATGGTAGACCATCTCGAACCGCTCCGGCCGGTCCGGATAATCGACACAGGTCGCGTCAAGCAGCATGGTGAAAGTCCACGGCTCCGTCTTGAGAAAGGCGGCCACGGCGGCCAGGGCCGAGGGGCGGATCCGGACGACCGGATCTCCCAAAGATGTCCCGCTTTCCAGGATGTCGCCGGGAAAAGCGCCGTCGAGGGCCGTCAGGACGTCTTTTTCTTCCATCGCCAGTCCTGTCCTTGGGCCTTGATCTTTTCCTGGAGCTTGAGCAGTCCGTCCAGGACTGTCTCGGGCCGGGGCGGACAACCCGGGATATAGATGTCCACTGGAATGATCTCGTCGATCCCCTGGACGACGGCGTAGTTGTCGTAGATCCCTCCCGAGACCGTGCAGGCCCCGAAGGCGATGACCCACTTCGGCTCAGTCATCTGGTCGTACACGGTCTTCAGGACCGGGGCGAGCTTCTGGGTGATCGTCCCGACGACGAGAAGCATGTCGGATTGGCGAGGGGAAAACCGGGTCATCCCGGCCCCGAACCGGTCGATGTCGTAGTGGGCGCAGGCCGTCGACATGTACTCCATGCCGCAGCAGGCGGTCACGTAAGGGTAATGGAAGAGCGAGAACTTGCGGCCCCAGGACAGCATCGCGTCAAACCGGGTGGTAATGAAATTTCCGGGCATAGCCTTAATCCCAGTGGAACGCGCCCTTGCGCCAGGCATAAGCGAAACCGGCCCCCAGGATCGCGATATAGGCCAAGAGGATGAGGAGGGCCGGCCCTTTCATCTCCCGGAAAATCAGAGCCCAGGGAAAGAGGAAAGCCGCTTCGATGTCGAACAGGACGAAGAGAAAAACGACGAGCGGATACTTGACGGCGAACGGCGGAATCCCCTTCTGCAGCGGCGGGCTGCCGCATTCGAACGGCTGCTCCTTTACCGGATTCGTCTTCCGCGGCCCCAGCAGGGCGTTCATCGAAATCATGAGCGCGCCGAGCAGACCGAAGACGAGAAAAACGAGGGCCACAGCCATTGCGTCGAATCCTTACTGCGATGGTAGGATTTTAAACAAATTCGTCAATTCATGCAATGAATGGCCCGCCCGTCGGCCTTCAAGGCCGCTTCCATGACCGCTTCCGAAAGCGTCGGATGGATATGGATCGACTGCCCGATATCGGCGGCTTTCAACCCCTTGGTCATGGCCAGAGTGATTTCAGCGATCAAGTCGCTGGCACAGGCGCCCAGGATATGGGCTCCCAGGATTTTATCGTTTTTGTCGGCGATGATCTTCACCAGGCCGTCCGGGGATTCCATCGTCAGGGCCCGGCCGTTGGCCTGGAAGGTGAACGTCCCGACCCGGATATCGCCCGCTTCGGCCCGGGCCTCCTCCTCGGTCAGGCCGACCGAGGCGAATTCCGGCTCGGTGAACACGGCCATGGGCAGGGCCCGGTAATCGACGTGTCCGTTCAAGCCCGCGGCGTTTTCGGCGGCGGCGATTCCTTCATGAGAAGCCTTGTGGGCCAAAAGCTTGCCGCCGATCAGGTCGCCGATCGCGTAGACGCCGGGGATATTCGTTTCCAGGCGCGCGTTGACCTCGACGAAACCGCGCTTGTCGAGGGCGACGAGCGGAACGCCGTCGCAGATCCGTTCCGAGTTGGGCTTGCGGCCCGTCGCCAGCAAAACCTTTTCGGCGTTGAACTCGAAGGGCGCGTTGGTCTTGAGATTCGTCCCTTTGAGGATCAGGCCGCCTTCGGCCTTGGCACAGGATTCAAGCCGGGACTGGGTCAGGACCTTGAGGCCCTGTTTCTTCAGGCTGAGCTCGAACCGCTGGCCCATTTCCTTATCGCAGCCCGGAAGGGCCGTCGACAGGATTTCCAGGACGGTCACCTCCGTCCCCAAGCGGGAATAGATCGTGCCCATTTCCAGGCCGATCGCTCCGGCCCCTATGACCACCAGGGACTTGGGCGGCCCGGCTAGGTCGAGCATCTCGGTGCTCGAAAGGATGTCCGTGCCGTCGAATTTCAGGAACGGAAGCTCGGCCGGACGGCTTCCGAGGGCCAGGATGACCGACCCGGCTTCATAGAGCTTTTCTCCGCCTTCCGGAGTCCGGACGGCGACCCGGCGCCCCTCCCGGAGAAAGGCTTCTCCCCTCACCACTTCGATTTTATTGCCGCTGAGGAGGAATTCGACGCCGCGGACGAGGCGGTCAACGACTTTCTTTTTCTCGGCCAGGACCTTCGGCCAATTCAACGCCACCTGGGAGGCAGGGCCGTCCAGGGTCTTGGACGTCCGGATCTCGCGGAGCACCTTGGTTTGATGGAGGAGATGCTTGGTCGGGATGCAGCCGACGTTCATGCATGTCCCGCCGATCCATTCTTTCTCAAAAAGCACGACGGATTTGCCGAGCTGGGCGGCGCGCAGGGCGGCGACGTAGCCGCCGGGTCCTCCGCCGATCACCGCGAGATCTTTTTGCATGCTCATGCGCCTTCCTCCAAAAACCAATCGTTGGGACGAAACGCTAAGATACCCGACCCGACGGGGATTTTCAACACCCACGCATGGCTCGTACATTGGCTGGAATTTGGAACGTCCCTTTACCATTTCCCGTGCTAAAGACGCGGCGGCCGATGGACAAGGATTCCAGCCAAATGACGTCCGGATGCATGAAAGAGAGTCTCGGGAGGCTTTGGCCATCGACGGCCCGAGCGGTGAACCGGAAAAACGGCCCAATCATCAGGAAACGGACCGAACTCGATGAAAGAACCTCAGGGACGCCGGGAGACGGATTTCCTCAGAACGAACATGGGAAATTTCCAGCCCGGCTTTTTTTCGACCATCACGACTTCATACCCGGCCTCGCGGAAAATCGCCACGTACCCGGCCCGCGTCGGAAAACCTCCGGACTCGGCGACGTTGAGGACGGGATCGTCGCCCTCGGTCTCGGGCTCGATGAGGACCAGACGGCCGTCAGGCTTGAGGGCTTCACCGGCTGTCCGGAAGAAGGCGGCCCGGTTTTCAATCCACTGGATCACGGCATGAATGAAGATCATGTCCAGCGAGCCGGCCGGCAGCCGGGGATCTGTTTCCGTACCCAATACCGTCTCGATATTCTTCAATCCCCGCTTTGCGGCCCGGGCCTCCAGTTGGCCGAGCCGCTTCGGTTCGATCTCCTCCGCCAGGACGGTTCCTCCGGGGGCCACGCGCGCGGCCAGCTTGAAGGATAGGTATCCCCAGCCCGCCCCGATTTCCGCGACCTTCATTCCCGGCTTGAGGCCCGCCAGATCCAGGGCCGCATCCATGGGGAAATTCCTGTCGCGCCATTTGTCATGTTCGTCCATATCAGGGCGGACTTGATGCGCTCCGGGCGACGGGTCGGATTTTCTTCCCGAAGCCGTCTGGATCGGAAGCCCGGCGGCAGCGGAAAGGAATGCCGCCGCTAAGGCGGTCATGCCGATCGCCGCAATCCGGCGAAGAAAAATAGTGTTCATCGCTTGCCTCGAAGGAAATACGCCTTATAACCGGGGAATGTTGCGGTCCGGCTCATTGACAATCGGGGGGCATCCGAAGAAAATACCAGGGCTTTGCAGAATACAAACCGGTTTCTCAAACGCGCGGCCCCGGAGGCGGCTCTATCCTGGCTGTTCTTGGCCTTGACCGTGCTTCTTCCCGCGGGACATCCTCTCTTTTCCGCTTCGCTCCCTCACGGCGTCCCCGAATCTTCTAACACCGGCGTGATCTGGGGCCGGGTCACCGATAGGGAGGGAGTCGGCCTGGCTAAGGCGAGCGTGAAATTTCGGGGGGTAAACGTCGAGGCGGAAATATCCGTGGCGACCGACGAAGCGGGATGGTTTTCGGTTGTCGGCCTCCCCGCCGGGACCTATTCGGCCGAGGCGGCCGGGCCGGGATACGCAAAGGTTGTCCGCGATTCGATCGCGATCGAACCGCTCGGCCGGATTCGCCTGGATTTCTCCCTGGAGACGATCCGTGGCAAGAGTCCCGGATCTTCCCTGACGATCGACGATATCTTCTCTGCCTCCCGAACTTATATCCCGGCCGTCCAAATCGAACGACTTCCGACCGGGAATTCGATCAATTCCCTCATCGAAAACCAGGACTCGATCGCTACGTCCAACCGTATCGATGTCGGAGGCCTTTGGGAAGCCATCCCCTCCCTCTTCGGCTCGCGCGGCGCGGCCTCTTGGACCCAAAATGTCTTCCTTTATAACGGCCTCGACATCACCGAACCTTATTCCGGCGGAACGCCGCTCATCGTCCCGGACATCTACGCCCTGGATTCATTTTATCTGGCCAATGCGGCCGCGCCCATCCAATCCTCGACTCCCGGAGCGACCCTCGACCTTACGCCGCGCCGGGGCGGGCCGCAATTCCACGGCGGCTTTTGGGGCTTTTACCTCGACAAATCCTTCGGCTCCACCAACATCACCCCGGCTCTCCAAGCCGAGAACATGACCGAGGCGGACACCTTCAACCGGCTCATGGATCTCAACGTCCATTTTTCCGGTCCGCTCGGGAAATCCAAATGGACTTATTTCACCTCCTGGTCGCAATACGCCGTCGACCGGGACCTGGCCGGCTACGAGCCGATCGATAAATCGCGCCTAACCTCCGGCACGATCCATCTCGTCCAGAACGGCGACCGTCGCCTCTTCCGCGTTTTTTGGACGGGTCAGATCGCCGCCCACCCCTCGTACGGGGCCGGACGGGGCATCCCTTTCGAAACGACGGTCGACCGTTCGGAAGCGAGAAATCTTCTTCAAGTCGTTTCGGAATCCCGGCCGGGCGGACGCTCCTCCGACCGGTACGGGATCAGCCTCTCTTTGGCCGGCTGGAAAGAGCGGCTCCAGAACGGAGCCTCCCCTGTTTCGTCGGTGGACCTCTTTCGGGGAATCCCTTCAGGGGCCGCCGCGGCCGAAACCGACGAAAGCCGGACCCGCCTCTCCGCGTTCTTCGACGGCCGGACGATGCTCGCCAACGTCGCCGGGACGCATCATCTCCTGGAATACGGCGTCCAGGCCCAGGTCGCCGAGGCCGGGACGACCGAAACGATACCGGGAAACACGCGGCTCTATTTTGACCGCGGCCGCCCCGTCGAGGTCCTGTTTTTTGAATCTCCCTACGACTTCCGGGAAAAAGCCGGCTTTCTCGACGCCTATGTCCAGGACACGATGACCCTGGCCGGAGGCGCTTCGCTTTCCCTCGGCCTTCATGCCGCCGCCGGCTATGGGCAGGGCGGCGGAAGCGAGATCAGACAGGTCAATATCTCTCCGCGCTTCGCCTTTCAAGTTCCTCTCTCGAGAAGCCGGACTTCGTTCCTCCGCATCACGGCCGCCCGATATTACGCGAGGTTTCCTTTGTCCTGGCTGACTTGGGGCAACGCTTCCGCCCCCGGCGCCTTGGCTTACGCTTGGACGGACGCAAACGGCGACGGCGGCTTCAGCGAGGATGAGCGCGGCATTCTTCTCCGCCGGGAAGGGCCGCGCTATGGCCGCATCGACGCCAAGCTGTCCCTCCCTTCGACCGACGAGCTGACGGTCTCGTTCAACCACGAATTCGGCCGGGGCTGGATGATTTCGCTGGCCGGTTTCCTCCGCGGGACGCAGGGCCTCGTCGAAACGGAAAACACCGGCGTCCCCCCTACGTCCTATGCGCCCCGGACCTATTCCGACATCGGCGACGATCAAATCCCCGGTTCGATCGACGACCTCGTTTTTACCGTCTACGATCAGAATCCCGAGACGCTCGGCCAGGATTTCTATCTTCTGACCAATCCCGGACGGAGCCGGCGCTCGACATACGCCGGCCTCGATTTCGTCCTGTTCAAGCGCCCCACGGACAAGTTCCTGTTCTTCCTGGCGATGACGGCCACCCACGCGGTCCAGTTCAACGGGCCGGGAAACACGGCCATGGAAAACGACGACGGCGTCATCGGGCCGCTCTATGACAATCCCAACGCGGCCATCAACGCCGAAGGCCGGCCGCGGTTCGACCGGGCTTACACCATCCGCCTCGGCCTGGCCCGGGACCTTCCCTTCGACACCCGGATCGGCCTCGTGGCCAAGTATTACGACGGCCAGCCGTTCACCCGGATGATCATCGTCGAGGGGTTGACCCAAGGGCCGGTCCTGATCCAGGCCCATCCCCGCGGCGTAGCCCGGTACGAATTCAACATGACCGTGGATCTCCGGCTGGAGAAGCTTTTCCGCTTCTCCTTCGGGACGATCCGGCTCATGGCCGACGTCTTCAACCTGTTCAACCAGAATCTGGCCACCGAGGAAGGCGCCTGGACCGGCCCGGATTTCCCGCGGCGGTTCGCGACGGACATCCAATCTCCGCGAACCTTCCGCCTGGGATTGAACATCGAGTTTTAGCCTGCATTATTCATGAGTCGAGATAGTGTCGGATGCGAGGCGCGGAGGGTGAAGCTGTGCTAGTCGCACTGCGAACCCTCCGCAACAAAGCAGCCGATGCTATATCGGCTCACCCGAAGGGTAAAAAGTCATCGGGAATATCTTGTAGATTAAAACAAATATATAAGAATCCTGAAATTTTTATGAATAATGCAGGAGAGGAGGGAGTATGCTTTCGCCGATAGGAAAAATCGTTTTCGCCCTGGCCGTTCTGGCGACCGCATACCTGTTCCTCAAGCCCTTGATCCTCCGCTACCGGATCATCCGCGCGGGCGCCTCCGAGAACCGTCTCGACCGGCCCGGCCGGCGGGTTGCGACGGCCTTGGGTAAAATCTTCCTGCAGCGGTGCACCCTGAAGAACGAGCGGCCGTTCACCGGCCTGGCCCACGTCTGTATCTTTTACGGCGCTTTGACCTTCGACACGTTGACCGTCAATCATACCCTCGAGGGTTTTTTCACCCGGTTTTCCCTCCTCGGACACGGCCGTTTCCGGATGTTCTTCTCCTTCCTGACGGACTTCTTCGCCGTCCTCGTCCTGGGCGGCGTCCTGTATTTCATCGTCAGGCGATTCCTCCTCCGGCCCAAAGCTTATCGGACGACGCCGGCGGATTCGGCCATCATTTACGCTTTTCTCATCCTCGTGACGCTGAGCTATCTCTATTATGAAGCGTTCGCCATCGTCCACCACGGCGGCTCCCCAGGATACGCTTTTATCGGGAACCGCCTGGCCGACGCCGTCCGCGCCTCGGGTCTGGGCGCCGGCGCGGTCGCGTCGCATTATCACACCGGCTGGTGGCTTCATATCCTCCTCGTTTACGCTTTCATCGCCTACGTCCCCCATTCCAAGTATCTTCACATGTTCGCCGGAGCGCTCAACCTGCTCGTTCGGCAACCCGGCTCGAGCCGCGTCATCCCGACCCTCGACCTGGAGGGCGCGGAGACCTTCGGGATCGAAAAGGCCGCCGATTTCGGCTGGAAGGACAACCTCGACGCCTTCGCCTGCATGGAATGCGGCCGCTGCCAGGACGCCTGCCCGGCCTTCCGGACGGACAAGCCCCTTTCGCCGAAAATGATCCTTTTCAACATGGAGAAGAATCTCCTGGCCGAGCGGTCGGCCGTCATCGCCAAAAACCGCGGGGCCCAGAAAGCGCTCGTCCCCGGCGTCCATGCCGAGGAGGAAATCTGGAGCTGCACGACCTGCGGCGCCTGCCAGCACGTCTGCCCGGTCGAAATCGAGCACATCCGGAAAATCGTCGGGATGCGGCAGAACCGCGTTCTCCAGGAAAGCAAATTCCCCGCGCCGCTCAACGGCTTCTTCCGGAATCTCGAAACGAACGCCAATCCCTGGGGAATCGGCTTCGCCGGGAGGGGCTCCTGGGCCGACGGGCTCGATCTTAATGTCCTCGCAGATCGTCCAGAGGCCGAATATCTGTTTTGGGTCGGCTGCGCCGGCTCCTTCGACGACGAAGGCCGGAAAACCACCCGGGCATTCGCCCGGCTGCTGGCGTCCGCCGGCGTCGATTTCGCCATCCTGGGACCGGAGGAAAAATGTTGCGGTGATTCGGCCCGGCGGCTCGGGAACGAATACCTCTTCCAGACGCTGGCCGCCGAAGCGATCGAAACCTTCGCCCGGTACAACGTCCGCAAGATCCTGACCGTCTGCCCTCACGGATACAATACCTTTAAAAACGAATATCCGCGGCTGGTTGAGCGGCTCGCTTCGTTAAGCCCGGAAGCCCGGACCCATTTTTCGCGAATCGAAGTCTGGCATCATTCCGCGTTTCTCGCCGCGTTGCTCTCCTCCGGCCGGCTGAAGCCGGCGCCCTCGGCCGGCCGGCGGATCGCCTACCACGATCCCTGCTACCTGGGCCGGCACAACGGCCTGATCGACGCCCCCCGGACCGTGCTCCGGGCGTCTTCGGGAGCGGCCCCCGTCGAGCTTTCCGACAATCGCGAACACAGCCTCTGCTGCGGGGCCGGCGGCGGGCTGATGTGGACGGAGGAAACCCTCGGGACGAGGATCAATCACCTCCGGTCCGAGCAGATCCTGGCTTCCGGCGTGTCCGATGTCGCCACCTCCTGCCCCTTCTGCCTGACGATGCTCCGCGACGGGCTCCGGGACAAGGGCCGGTCCGATATCGCGGTGGGCGATATCGCCCGGATCCTGGCCGGATCGCTCGGCCTCGAATCCTGAGGTCTCGGGCCTCTGCCGGGCGCGGACGAAATTGACACGCCCGCCCGACCGCTGTTATCTTTCCGGCGACGGCGCAAGGAAAACGACATGAAAAGCGACGAGCGGTCCTTTTCCGAGGCTCTCGTCCGGAACGAGGAAAGCCTCAAAGCCTTCGAAGGCCTCTCCCCTCAAGCGCTCGAGGATATCGCCGCAGTCCTCACCTGGGTCGATATTCCGGAGGGACACGTTCTGATCAGGCAGGGTGATGAAGCCGACGCCATGTATATCGTCGAAAAGGGCCTCCTCCGTGCTTCGATCGTCCGAAAAGGATGCGCCCCGGCTTCGGTCGGCCTCATGGGACCCGGCTCCCTGGTCGGAGAAATCGCCCTTCTCACCGGGACCCGGCGCAACGCCACCGTGACGGCTCTCGAGCCGACCCGGCTGGCCCGCTTGGGTGCGGCCGACATGAAGGCGATCCTGGACCGGCACCAGGACCTGAAGCGCGGTTTTCTCGATATCGCCCGGCGAAGGCTCCGACGGTCGCGGTGGCTTGGCATTCTGTCGGAATATTTCGGAGAAATCGACGAGGAGAACTGCTCATTCATCGAATCTTGCTTCACGTGGGTCCATCTCAACCGCGGGGAGAAGCTCTTTTCGACCGGCGAGGAGGCCGATTGCCTTTACATCCTGGTCCACGGCTTTCTCCATGTCGTGTCCGAAGAAACCCGGGGCGAACCCCAGATCGTCGGCTCGGTGTTTCGCGGGGAGATGGTGGGCGAGATGGCCATCCTTTCGGGAGAAAAGCGCACCGCGACGGTCTGCGCCGTCCGCGATTGCGACCTGGTGCAATTGACCAAGGCCGATTTCGTCGAGATCAACAAGGCTTTCCCGGGCTTCGGCCTGACGGTCATGCGCATCCTGGTCAGGAGGCTCAAGGAGCGCAACCTGGCGCCCCGGCGAAACCACGCCTGCAACGTCGCCCTGATCCCGGCGGGCCCCCAGGTTCCCTTGGCCGAATTCGCGCACCGGTTGTACGCGGCCCTGGTTCGTTCCGACAAAACCATCCTTCTGAACAGCAAAATCCTCGGCACGGAATTCGCGGCGACGGTCGATATGGCCCAGACCGTCGACCATGATCAACGCCACCTCGACCTGATCACCTGGCTCGAAGACCAGGAAGCCGGCCATGATTTCATCCTGTACGAGGCGGACCCGCATCTGACGCCATGGACGCGGCGATGCCTTAAACAGGCCGATCGGGTGATCATCGTCGCCCGGGCCGAAGACGATCCGGGCTTGAGCGGAATCGAGAAGGAGGCGCTCGAGGGATCCCGGGGCGTCGCGGCCGCCGTTCAAAACCTCGTCCTGATCCATCCTGACGGCCGCCGGCCGCCGCGCGGGACGAAAGCCTGGCTCACCCCGCGCCGTCCGGGCGCCCATTATCATATCCGCTGGGACAGCGAATCGGACTTCGCCCGTCTCGGCCGGATCGTGAGCCGCCGGTCCGTCGGCCTGGTCCTCGGCGGCGGCGGAGCTCGCGGGATGGCCCACCTCGGCGTGATCCGGGCTCTGGAGGAGCGGGGCATCCCCGTGGATATGGTCGGAGGCGCGAGCATCGGGGCGATCATCGGCGGAGCCTATGCCATGGGATTGAACGCCGACCGCCTGACGGGCTTGTGTCAGGAGACCTTCCGGGACAACAATCCCTTCAGCGACGTGACGGTCCCGGTCGTCTCCCTTCTTCGCAGCCGCAAGATTGAACAGGCGGCCCGGCGCGTGTACGGAAGCGCCCGGATCGAGGACCTCTGGCTCAGCTATTTCAGCGTGTCCTGCAATCTCGGCTCCTGCAATTTGAAAATCCATCGGGACGGCCCCCTCTGGATAGCCGCGCGCACGAGCTCCTCGCTGCCCGGCATCATGGTCCCCCTCGTTCACGACGGGGCGGTCCATGTCGACGGCGGCGTGATCAACAACCTGCCCGGCGACGTCATGCGGCGGGAGGCCGGGATCGTCATCACGGTCGACGTCGACTCCCGGGAGAACATGACTCCGGAGTTTCCGGCGTTCCCCTCGCCTTGGGCGATCCTCTGGAGCCGGATCCTGCCCTGGAAAAAGACGATCGCGGCCCCCAATGTCGCCGAGATCATGATGGCGACCATCATGACCGGCTGCCGGAAAAGCAGCGACCTGGTGAAGGAAGACGCCGATTTGAGCTTGGAACCCCCCGTCCGAGGCATCGGGATTCTCGACTTCAAGAACATCGATGCCACCGCCCAGGCGGCCTACGAATACACGATTCGGATGCTCGACGGACTGCCGGAGGACTCCCCCCTCCGGAAATTTCCGAAGAAAACCGCTATTTGATTTCGATGACCGCCGGGTCCCCCTCCCGGTAGTCGAAGTTGATCGCGACGATGTGGTACGTGTAGGCCGCGTCCCCCAACACGCCGCGGTCGAGATATTGGAAGGAACCGGTTCCGCCCGCGAGGAAGGCGATCTGGGTCCGCTGTCCGTTCTCCCATCGATAAATCCGATAGCCGAGGATATCGACGTTGTCCGGGTGGCTCCGGAAGGTGAGGACGTTGATATACTCCCCCTGGGAAAAGGAGCGGTTGAACTCCCTGACGCCCACGGCGTCGGCCGGGGGGTAAATAATGCGTTCGAAATTGGCCTTGATCGTCTTTTCCTTGTCGGCGACGATCTCGACCGCGGCCGCGGTTCCCGAGGCGTGACCCGTCCAATTCACGAAACGGTAATGCGGACTCGGGAGGGCCGTCACCGGGATGATCCGGCTCGTCCCATAATCGAATTCGTAGGCCCCGGGTGCCGGATCCGTCGTTCCCCCTTCCGTCACCTTCACCGTCAGCTTGAATTGCGCCGGATGGATGTCGATCACGGCATAATCCCAAGCGGAGTTCCCGTAGCCGTAAATGTTGCTGAGCGAATAATAAGCGTCCGCGGCGCCGCTCCAGCCCATGTTGACGTGGGCCTGATTGGCCGGGGACGTCCGATATCCGTCGGCGACGACGGAATGGCCCGACGTTAGGGTGTAGATGGCCAGGATCACGGGCTGGTGAACGTCCAGCTGCTCCCGAACGATTTGAAAATAGGCGTCCCATCCGGGGACGTCGGCCCGGTAGACGTCATGGGCGCCGGCGCTGTATTTAAAGAACGCCCGAAAGGAATTGTTGTCGTTGGGATATCCGCCCGACCCGGTCACCCCGTAATTCATGTCGATGGCGATGCCGACGTCGGACATGAGCCGGGCCACGGCATCCGCTTGGGCCTCCGTGTAGCCCGCATCATACGCTTCCAGCATGACGTCCCAATTATACGCATGGTCGAAATTCGCGCCGAGGGTTTGCCCGTTCCAGAGATAGGAGTGGCTCCCCTGCCCGCGGTCCGGATGTTTCCAATAATACATGACCTGAGCCATGGAGGTGGCCGAACATCCGGTATAGGTCGCTTGGCTTCCGACGCGAGGGGTATAGTTCCAATACGGCGCGTCCTGGTCCCATTTCGTCGTCAGGAGCGGAAGGACCTCGGTCGCCTCGCCCGCCGCCCCCGTATCGGGAACGGCCGCCGGGAATTTCTCTCCCGATAGGATCTCCGACCAGGCCCGCTCGTTCCGGCCCACCTGGACGAAATCCGGCGTTTCCTCGGATTTTCGGATATCGAGCGGATGAGCCGCGTCCTCGGCCAGATACCGGAGATGGACCTTGTTGTACTCGAGACGGTCAAGGATCAGGCCGAAATACGGATGAAGGCGGAGCGTCTCCAAGTCCCCGTCGAAGGAAATGAAAACCTGGGGCGTAATCTCGGTGAGATCGGACAGAACCATAAAACCCTGGGGAGACAGGCGGACCAGGTAAGCGACGGAGCGAAAATGATGAAACAGCGGCTCGACGCTCGCGATGGAAAACGGACCGGGGGTCAGGCGCTGGTCCGGCCGGCTGTTCTCCATTTCCAGGAGCCGGATCGCGGCCCGGTAGGCCTCGCCGCGCTCGACCATCCTCGCCTCGAGCGGGGTCCGGAAAAAGACCAGCAAACAAACGGCCGTCCAAAGCATCGCGATCGGTATTCGTCCCCGATTTGTCCTTTTCATATTGTCCTCGTCATTGGCCTTGCCGGAAACGGTCCGTCAGCGCAGGATCTCGCGGAAGGCGGCGATCGCCGCTTCGACGTCGGCGTCTCCGACATCCTTATGGGTGACCATCCGGATGCCGATCCCGCCCGGCGCGGCCAGGACCCGGATGCCCCGTTTATCGAGCTCCGCCACCATTCCGGCGACGGAGAGCCTCGGATGCTCGAAGCCGAAGATGATGATGTTCGTTTCGACTTCGGCCGGATCGATCTTGATGCCGGGAAGGACCGCGATCGCCCCGGCCAGCCGCTTGGCCCGGACATGGTCCTGGCCGAGCCGTTTGGTCATCTCGGTCAGGGCCAGAAGCCCGGCCGCGGCGATGACCCCGACCTGGCGCATGCCGCCGCCGAGGGCTTTCCGGATCCGCCGCCCGTAATCAATAAACGGCTTCGGGCCGACGAGCATGGATCCGATCGGGGCGGAAAGGCCCTTGGAGAGGCAGAACATCACCGAATCGACTTCCCCGGCATAAGCCCGGACCGGAACGCCCGAGGCGGTGGAGGCGTTATAGATACGGGCGCCGTCGAGGTGGATTTTGAGCTTATGACGGTCGGCCACGTCGCGGATGGCCTTGAAATTTTCTAGGGGGACGACTGCCCCGCCCCAGTTGTTGTGAGTATTTTCGAGGCAGATGAGCGTCGTTTCGGGTGTGTGGACATTCGGCTTCTTGATGAACCGTTCGACCTCGGCCGGGTCCATCGCCCCGCGGAGCGAAGGCAGCGGCCGGGGAGTCACCCGGGAAATGAAGGTCATGTGGGTGGACTCGAGGTTGTAGATGTGCGAGCGCGACTCGACGATGACTTCCTGGAGCTCATGGGTCCAAGCCTTGACCGCGATCGAGTTGCCCATCGTCCCCGAGGGGCAAAACAGGCCGGCTTCCTTGCCCATGGCTTCGGCGGCCAGGGCTTCGAGCTTCTGGACGGTGGGGTCGAAGCCGATGACATCGTCTCCGACCTCGGCCGCAGCCATGGCCTGCCGCATCTCCGGGGTGGGTTTGGTGACCGTATCGCTTCGAAAATCGGATATTGTCATGGGCGACCTCGCTTTCTCAAGGCGGCATTATAACGCAACCGCCCAGCGGTTTGCACCGTATAGGAGATTATGGTACATTTTTCACGTTGACTGGGATTGCAGGTGAATGGCATCAACCGCGAAGAAATCTAACTTCCTCTTCTATGCCCTCCTCTATCTCGTCCTGTTTTTCGCCTCGGCCGACGTCTTCTCCCAGCTCATTCTCCGGGGGGAATTGATCACGCTGCCCGACCTCTCGGGCAAAAGCGTGGAAGAAGCCCGGGCGCTCCTGGCCCCCAAAAAAATCGTCATCTCCATCAAGGAAACCCGTTTCGACTCCCGCCTGGAAAAAGGCCGGATCATGGCCCAAGACCCGGCCCGGGGATCCCGGATCAAGCCCCGCCGGACGATCGCGGTCGTCGTCAGCCAGGGCTCCGAACAGATCGAAATCCCCAAGCTCGAAGGCCGAAGCCTGGAAATGGCCGCCCGGATCCTGAAAACCGCGGGACTGCGCCGCGGCAGGGTTTCCCAGATCCACACGCCCCGGGCGTCCGCAGGTCGCATCCTGGCCCAGGATCCCCCCCCGGGAATGTTCGCCGGCCGGGACTCGGCCGTGGACTTCCTGGTCAGCCGGGGGGAAGCTGAAGAACGCTATATCATGCCCGATCTCATTGCCAAAAAAGCGGATGCCGTCCTCCGCCGGCTGAAAGCCCTGGGCTTCACGAAAATCGACAAAAGCGAGGTCTGGTACCCCGACCTCGGATATGGAATCATCATTAAGCAGAACCCGGAAGCCGGGTCGCTGATCCTTAAGCGGAATCAAATCCACTTCGAAGTGAGCCGCTGACATGATCCTCATCGCCCCGTCTCTTCTTGCGGCCGATTTTACGCGGATCGCCGACGCCGCCCGGACCGTCGAAAAGGCCGGAGCCGACCTCATTCACGTCGACATCATGGACGGCCATTTCGTCCCGACCCTGACCTTCGGACCGGCCTTGGTCAAGGCTTTGAAAAAGGTCACCGCCCTCCCCCTGGACGTCCACCTGATGGTCGACAACCCGACGGAGATGATCCCGCCGTTCCTCGAGGCGGGGGCCGACTGGATTTCGATCCACGTCGAAACTACTCCCCACCTGCACCGGGACGTCTCGGCCATCCGCCAAGCGGGCCGGAAAGCGGGCGTCGTCCTGAACCCGGCCACGCCCCTGGCCTCGCTCGACGCGATTCTCCCCGAGGTCGATTACGTTCTCCTGATGACCGTCAATCCGGGCAAAGGCAGCCAACCGTTCATCGAGGCCTCCCACGACCGGATCCGGAGCCTCCGGAGGACGATCGGCGACCGCGGCCTTTCGGCCTTGGTCGAAATCGACGGCGGCGTCACCCTGAGGAATTTCGAGAGGCTGTGCGAGGACGGCGCCCAGGTTTTCGTCGCCGGCAACGCCGTATTCGGCCATCCCGATCCGGCCGAGGCCGTCCGGATGATGCGGGACATGGCTGCCCGGAAGGAAAACCGATGAAGGTTCTCGTCACCGGGGCGGCCGGCTTCATCGGATCCCGGCTCTGCCGCCGGCTTCTGGACGAGGGCCGGGACGTCATCGGCCTGGATTGCCTGACGGATTATTATCCGCGCTGGATCAAGCGCCGGAACCTGGCCCCGCTGTGTTCCGACCGGCGGTTCACTTTCCTCGAGGCCGATTTGAACGACATGCCTCTCGGCCGGCTGCTCGGCCGGGTCGAATCGGTCTTCCATCTGGCGGCCCAGGCCGGGGTCCGGGCCAGCTGGGGAAAAACGTTCGCCAGCTATATTCATCATAACATCGCCGCCACCCAGCGGCTTCTTGAAGCAGCCAAGGACCGGCCTCTTCAAAAGATCGTCTTTGCCTCCTCCTCCTCCGTTTACGGCTTGACGCCGGACCTGCCGATGACTGAGACGAGCCCCCTCGTGCCGGTCTCCCCATACGGCGTGACCAAGCTCGCGGCCGAACAGCTGGTGTATCTCTATCACCGGAATTTCAGCCTGCCGACGGTGTCCCTCCGCTTTTTTACGGTCTATGGCCCGGGCCAGAGGCCGGACATGGCTTTCCACAAATTCTTCAAGGCGATCCTCGAAGGCAGGGACATCCCGGTTTTCGGCGACGGGTCCCAAACACGCGACTTCACGTACATCGACGATATCGTCGAAGCCCTCATCCGGGCCGAGCGGACCGGCCCGGCGGGCGAGGTCTTCAATATCGGCGGCGGGCACCGCGAACAATTGTCGCCGCTATTTGCCCTCTTCTCCGAGATCACCGGACGGCCGGTCAAAGTCCGGCGTCTCGAAGCGCAGAAGGGAGACGCTCCTCATACCTTCGCCTCCATCGTCAAGGCCGGACGCGACCTCGGGTTCTCCCCCCGGACGTCGCTCCGCGACGGGCTCGAGCGCGAATGGGCTTATGTCCGCGATCTTTACGGGGGGCGCCGTCGCTCTCCGACCCAAGGATGAACGCATGAAAACCCTCAAGCTCACCGCCCTGGCCGCGGCCGTCCTCCTCGCCGCCGCCTGCACACCCCAAAAAAAACAGGTCGTGATCCCTCCGGACATCGCCTCTTCGGAAGAAGGCCTTTTCCGGGAAGGCCAACGGCTGATGAAGCGGGACCCCGAGCGGGCCCTTCTTTATTTCCGCCAGCTCCAGGAATCCTTCTCCCGGGGCGTTTACAGCCAGCGGGCCATGCTGGCCATCGGCGACACCTACTTCGAGCAGGGCGATGAAGCCAACCTGATCCTGGCCGCGGCCCAATACCGGAGCTTCCTCAACCTTTATCCGACCAACGCCTCCGCCCCCCAGGCCCAGTACCGGGTCGCGCTCTGCTCTTATAAAAACATGCTCAAGCCCGGCCGGGACCAGACCAAAACGGAAGAAGCCCTGGCCGAGTTCAAGAAGACGGTCCAGATGTTCCCCCTCTCCGAGGAGGCCAAGCTCGCCCGGGACAAGCTCAAGGAGTGCGAGGACCGGCTGGCCGAGCATCTCTTCGGCATCGGCGATTACTATTACCGGGCCCATGCCTATCAGGCCGCGATCGTCCGGCTGAACGACATCCTCCTCAAGTACCCGCTCTATCCCGGCATGGACAAGGTCTATTTCGGTCTCGGCGATTCCTTCTTCCTCTGGGGAAAACACCCCGAATCCGTCCCCTACTACACCAAGCTCGTCACCGACTACGCCAAAAGCCCGTACGGCCTTAAAGCCCAGAAGCGCTTGAAGGAGATAGAGGAGGCCAAGGCGAAAGCCAAAACCGCTCCCGCCCCGGCTCCCATTAAAAAATAAGGAGCGTGCGATGCCCAAAAGAACTCCTTTGCTGGCGGGGTTCATCCTGGCGGCGCTGGCCGCCGGCCCTCCGCTCGCGGCCGCCCAGGACGCCGTTCCGCCCGTCCGCATCCTGGTCGGGGTCGGCGGCGGATTTCTCTCCCATGCGATCGCTTGGGATGAGAAAACCGGATCTTCGCTTCTTGATACCGGATACGGGACGATCCGGGTCGGGGTCGAATTTCCGCAAAAAGCCTCGATTTCGCTCCTGGCCGGCTACGGCGGCTGCGGCTGGAACGGCTTGATCTTCCGCGCCCTGCCGGTTTCGGTGGATTACCAGGCCGGGGCCATCGGGGCGATCTTTCTGGGAGCGGAGATCCAAATGCCGCTCGCCAAACCCGGGGACTGGGAGATCGGTCTCGGGGCCCGCTATCTTTTTTCCATCGGATCGACCGGCGACTGGACGATGACCGAGCTAAACCAGGTGGGGACGTTCGACGGGCGGGCCGATTGGATGTGGGTCCAGGCCGGCCCGACCCTCACCTACCGGGGATTCGAAACGTTTTCCCCCTACGCCTCCGTTTTCTATGAGCGCCTGTGGGGAACGTTCACGATGAACGAGAACATCAACCCCCTCACCGGCACGGAGGAAAAGAAAATCAAGGGCCAGGGCGTCATCGGCGCGGCCCTGGGGATGATCATCGAACCCGGGGACTCGTTCCGGATCAAGGCCGAAGGTTCGCTGATCCCCTTCACCCGGCTCGCGGGCGGAGTGGCCCTCAGCGCCGGGGCATCGCTTCAGGCGATCTTTTTGTTCTAAACGAGAGGACCATCATGAAGCTCCATCCGGCGTCTCTGAAAAAAATCGTCTCCCCGATTCTCCTGGCGGTCCTGTTCCTGATCCAGGCCGGTCCCGGCCGGACGGCGTCCTCCGGGCCGGATCCGTCCTATGTTCCCGGAGAGATCCTGGTGAAATTCAAAGCCCACGCCACGGTCGGCGTCCGCTCTTATCTCCTCAACCTCAACGGGACCAGGGCCTTGTCCCTGATCCCCTCGCTGGATATTTATAAAGTCCGGATCCCCGACGGAGTCACGGTCGAAGACGCCGTGGCCTCTTTCGCCCGGAATCCCGCGGTCCTCTTCGCCGAGCCGAATTATATCGGCCACGCCTCGACGACTCCCAACGACAACCTCTTCAAGTACCAGTACGCCCTCTCCAACACCGGCCAGACGATCGGCGACGTGCCCGGAAGCCCCCAAGGGAAAACCGGGGCCGACATTAAAGCGACTGAAGGCTGGGAGGAGACCACCGGCGATGATTCGGTCACGATCGCCATCCTCGATTCCGGCGTCGACATGACCCACCCCGACCTGATTCACAAGATCGCCGGAACCGGCCGGGACTTCGTCAACGACGACCTGAATGCCTCCGACGATTACTTCCATGGAACGGCGGTCGCCGGTGTGGCCGCGGCCGAGACCAACAACAACGAAGGCATAGCCGGCGTGGCCTGGAACGCCAAAATCCTGCCGGTCAAGGTCCTGGACGCGTCCGGACTGGGGACGGCCGAGCGCGTCGCCGACGGCGTCCGCTGGGCCGCGGATCGGGGCGCCCGGGTGATCAACCTCAGCCTTGGCTTCTTAGAGGCCAGCTATACGTTGTCGACGGCGGTTCAATACGCCTTCGACAAGGGCTGCGTCCTGGTCGCCGCGGCCGGAAGCAACGGCGGATCCGTGGAATACCCCGCCGCCTTTTCCGCTTACGTCTTGGCCGTCGGGGCGACGGATTATAACGATCGGATCTGGGAGCTTTCCAACACCGGAACCGAAGTGGATGTCGTCGCCCCGGGCGTCGAAGTGCTGTCCACGCTTCCCACCTGGTATCTCGGACCCTCCGTCCTGCCGTACGGCCGGATCACGGGAACCTCGATGGCTGCCGCCCATGCCGCCGGGCTGGCCGCCCTGCTCTTGAGCCAAAAGCCCTGGCTGACGCCCGAACAAGTGATGGAAATCATCCGGTTCAGCGCCGACGACGTCAACGCCGACATCCATCCGGGGAAGGATTCCCTTATGGGGTACGGCCGGATCAATATGGAAAAAGCCTTGGTTCCCCGCAAGCTTGTAAAAATCGAGAAATAACCCGAGACCTTTCGGATGATCAAATTCCTTCGCCTGCGGAACCTGGCGACGATCGAGGACGTGCGTCTCGACCTGGAAGACGGTTTTTCCGTCCTCACCGGGGAGACCGGCGCGGGAAAATCGATCATCATCGACGGGATCCGCCTGGTCTGCGGGGAAAAAGGATCCGCGGAGATGGTCCGGGCCGGGGCCGAGGAAGCTTCGATCGAAGCGGTCTTTTCGACTCCGGCCGGCGCGAATGCCGCCGGGACCGGCGAGGGCGATGACCTTATCCTCCAGCGGTTCGTGGCGGGAAACGCCGGGAAAGCCTACCTTGACGGCGTTCTCGTCCCCTTGAAAAAAATCAAGGAGGCGGCCGCCGGTCTCGTCGATATCTACGGGCAGAACGACCACGTCTTCCTTCTCCAGATCGAGAGCCATCAGGCTTATCTCGACCAGTTCGCCGACGCGGCTCCTCTCCGGGAAGCGACGGCCCGGGCCGCCCAGGACCTCCGGCAGCTGGCCCGCCGCCGCGACGAAGGAAAAGCGAAGGAGCGCGAGCGAAGCCAGAGGCTCGATTTTCTCGAATTCCAAATCGCCGAAATCGAGAAAGCCGGCCTCCGGCCCGGCGAGGAAGAGGGTCTGCGGGCCAGGCGTCTCCTTCTCCGCAACGCCGAAAAGATTCGCGGCCTGGTCGACGAGTCGTATGACCTGGCCTACGGCGGAGACGCCTCGCTCCATGCCGTCCTGGGACGCCTCCTCAACCGGCTCGAGGAGCTCGGCCCCTTCGATCCGGCCTTCCGGGAGATGAAGGAGGCCTTGTCTCCCTTCGGCATCACCGTTCGGGAGCTTTCGGACCTGCTGATCCGTTTCCGTGACCGGGGAGAGGAATCCCCCGAGCGTCTCGAAGAAATCGAGGAGCGCCTGAGCCTCATCGAGCGCTTCAAGCGAAAATACGGGGCCGAGATCGGCGAGATCCAGGGCTACCTCGACCGCCTGAAATCCGAGCGGGAGGATTTCCTCCAGATCCAAGACCGTCTCCGGAGGATCGACGAGGACATCGCCAAGGCCGCGGCCGTTTACGCCGCTCTCGCCCGGAAGCTGTCCAAGGTCCGTCACGAAGCGGCCCGGGAACTGGGGGTCCTGATCGAGAAGGAAATCGCCCTCCTGGGGATGAAAAAAGCCCGCTTCGAGGTCCGGATCGAGACGCAGCCCTTTTCCGCTGATCAACCCGAATCGGCCCGGGACGCGGGGCTGGACCTGGTTGAATTCCTGATTTCTCCAAATCCCGGGGAGCCGCCCAAGCCGCTCCGCAAAATCGCCTCGGGCGGAGAGTTGTCCCGGATCATGCTGGCCCTGAAATCCGTAGCCCAGGAACGCGACGAATCCTCGACCTTGATTTTCGACGAAATCGACGCCGGGATCGGAGGCAAGACCGCCGAATTTGTCGCTCAGAAGCTGAAGGCGCTGTCCGCCCGCCATCAAGTCTTGTGCATCACCCACCTCCCCCAAATCGCGTCCTTCGCCGCCCATCACTTCACCATCACCAAGCGGACGGAAAACAACCGGACCTTCACCTCGGTCCGCAAGCTCGGCTTCGAGCAGCGGGTCGAAGAGCTGGCCCGGCTCATGTCTGGAAGCCTCGTGAACGAAACCTCCCTGGCCGGCGCCCGTGACATGCTGAAGCATAACGCGGGCATATCAAGAACCTTGGGACAGGGCGATTTGAGCTAGAATATCGGCGGAGAAAAATGATGACAAAATCGCAAAGCGCGGCCGCGACGTTTGATTCCGGATTCAGCTGCTCCCAAGCCGTCTTCACGGCGTTCAGCGACGGCTACGGCCTGGACCGGGAGAACGCCTTGAAGCTCAGCCAGGCCCTGGGTGGAGGGATGGCCCACCTCGGCTTCACCTGCGGCGCGGTCACCGGAGCGTTCCTGGCCATCGGCCTGCGCTTCGGTCGAAGCCGCGCCGAAGACCTCGCGGCCAAGGAAAAAACATATGCCGTCATGACCGAGTTCGTCCGCCGGTTCCGGGCCCGTCACGGCCAGGACCTGTCTTGCCCCGGCCTCATCGGAACCGACCTGGCGACGCCGAACGGCTTTAAAGCGGCCGTCGACCGGAATCTCTTCCAAACCCGATGCGCGGTTTTCGTCCGCGATGCCGCCGAAATCTGCGACGACCTGTTGAAATGACCGACGCCCGCCTTCCCCTCGGCGGTCTCCGCTTCGCCTTTCACACCTTCGGTTGCCAGATGAACGAAAACGACTCCGAGCGGCTGGCCGGATACCTGGCCGCGGCCGGAGCCGTCCCGGCCGCGTCGATCGAGTCCGCCGACATCGTCGTCGTCAACACCTGTTCGGTCCGGGCCAAGTCCGAAGAGAAGCTCTACTCGCTGCTGGGCCGCTTGAGGACGCTGCGGAAGAAACGGCCGTTCCTCATCGGCGTCGTCGGCTGCGTCGCCCAGCTCCGGAAGGACCGCCTCCCCGGCCCGAAATCCGGCGTCGATTTCGTCGTCGGATTCGACCAATACCCGCGGATCGCCGAAATCGCGGCCGCCGGCCGCTTCCGGAAGATGATCGAAACGTCCCGGGCGAGGGGCTGGCATGAAGGGCCTTCGGTTCCGATCCGGGAAAGCGTGGTCAGCGGATTCGTCACCATCATGGAAGGTTGCGACAACTTTTGCGCTTATTGCGTCGTCCCCTTCACCCGCGGAAGGGAAAGCTATCGTTCGCTCGCCTCGATCCTGGGAGAAGTCCGGGATTTGGCCGCGCGCGGTTACCGGGAAATCCAGCTCCTCGGCCAGAACGTCAACACCTACCGCGACCCCGAGACCGGAACGGATTTCGCCGCGCTTCTCGGACTCGTCGCCGCGGTCCCCGGACCGGAATGGATCCGTTTTATCACGTCCCACCCGAAGAACTTCCCGCCAGCCCTGGTCCGGGCCATGGCCGACACCCCCAAAATCTGCCGGCAGCTCCATCTCCCGATCCAATCCGGGTCCGACGCGGTTCTCGATCGGATGAAGCGCGGCTATACGCGCGGGGAATACCTGGACACCGTCCGGACCCTTCGCGGGCTGATGCCCGAAATCAGGCTCAGCGCCGACATCATCGTCGGCTATCCCGGCGAAACGGCCCGGGAATTCGAGGAGACGCTCTCCGCCCTGTCCGAGATCCGGTTCGCCAATATCTTTTCGTTTTGTTACTCGCCCCGGCCCTTGACGGCGGCCGCCCGCTTGCCCGATGATGTCCCGCCCGAAGTCAAGCGCCGTCGGCTGACGGAGGTCCAGGCCCTCCAGAAGGACATCCAGACCGCCTCTCACAAGATGATGATCGGGAAAGTGGAGCGGGTCCTCGGAACCGGACGAAGCAAGAAGGACCCGGCCGTTTTCGCCGGCCGGAACGAAGGCAACCAGGTCGTCAACTTCCGGGCGGACGCCGATTGCCTCGGCCGCTTCGTCGACGTCGAAATCACGTCGGAGGGGCCTTATAGTTTGCGGGGGAATGCGATTTCCCGATAACGATTCCGCCCTCTTTTTGCGGGGACGGGACGAAGCCCTAGCCCCTTTCAAGCGATCATATCCGGACGGCGTTTGAGCAGGCGGACGATGAGGGTGACGCAGGCCGCGACGATCGCCCGGAGGAACCGGGGGCCGTCGCGGGCAACCGGAGCGATTGAACTTCCCCTGGAGTTCCGATATAATCCTGGATTCCAACCGGATCCCGAAACATGAGGATGCTTTGAAAATTAATGTCTGGAATACCATTCTGCAGCTCAGCAAGGAGCGCGGGGTGGACCCCAAGATCATCGTGGCGGCGATCGAGGAGTCGCTCCAGGTCGCCGCGGCCCGGATTTATACCAAGAACGAGGTCGTCCGGATCGCCTTCAAGCCGGAAAAAGGGGACTTGCGCGTCTTTTGCCTCAAAACCGTGGTCGATACCCCGGCCGATCCCGGCCGGGAGATCAGCCCGGCGGAGGCCCAGCGCCTGAAAGCCGACGCGGTTTTGGGCGACACCATCGAGATCGACCTGCCCTCGGACACGCTGGGCCGGATCGCCGCCCAGGCGGCCAAGCATGTCCTTGTTCAAAAAGTCCGCGACGCCGAATCGGAAAAAATATACGGCGCGTTCGCCGCCCGGGTCGGGGAGATCATCACCGGGACCTATCGCCGGATGGAAAACGGGGCCCTGGTCCTGGACGTCAACAATCTTGATGTCGTCCTCCCCCCCTGGGAAATGATCCCCGGCGAAACATACGACCGCGGGGCCCAGGTCCGGGCCGTGATCACCCAGGTCCGGAGGGGCGAGAAAGGCCAGGAAACCCAGATCCTCGTCTCCCGTTCCAGTCCCGAATTTCTCGGCCGCCTTCTGCAGACCGAAATCCCGGAAATCGCCTCGGGCATCATCGAAATCAAGGATATCATCCGTCAGCCCGGCGAGCGGGCGAAGGTCGCCGTCTGGAGCCGGGAACGCGATGTCGATCCGATCGGCGCCTGCATCGGTCCCAAGGGCAGCCGGATCCTGGCCATCAGCAAGGAGCTCGCCGGGGAAAAGATCGATGTCATCCTCTGGTCGGCCAATCCGGGAGCCTACGCCAAGTCGGCCCTGAGCCCGGCCCGGATCGATCGCGTCGTTCCCGTCAACGTCGCCGATAAAACGATGGAAGCCGTCGTCGCCCATGACCAACTGTCCCTGGCCATCGGGAAAAAAGGGATCAACGTCAAGCTGGCCTCCAAGCTGACCGGTTGGAAAATCGCCATTCGGGAACTGGGATAATTTTTCGGAAAAGGAATCTCCATTGAGCGACACGAAAACGCCCAAACCGACACACAAGCCGGCCGCCTCCGGCGCCGGGAAACCCGCCTCGACGACCGCGAAACCGGCCGCTCCGGCGGCCGCCAAGCCCGCCGCCGCGGGGGCAAAGCCCGCAGCCTCCGCTCCCCCGACTAGATCCGCGGCCGTATCGCCGCAATCCCCGGCCCAGAAACCCGTCTCCGCTCCCACCGCGAAACCCGCGGCCGCGCCGCATGCCCCGGCTCAAAAACCCGCGGCGCCCGCCGTCAAACCGGCGCCCGCGTCGCATGCGCCGACCCAGAAACCACCCGCCGCGCCGGTTTCTCCGGCCAAACCCGCGGCCGCGATGCCGTCGCCGATCCCGAAACCGCCGGCCCCGCCGCAGACTCCGGTTCAAAAACCCGCGCCCGCGCCGTCACCGGCCGGACCGACGCCCCCCCCGGCCGCTCCCCGTCCGGCCCCCGTCGCGGCTCCTCCGAAACCCCGGCCCCAAGCCCGGCTTCGGGAAGGCGCCACGATCAAGGACCTCGCCGACCGGTTCAAGCTCCGGCCGCGCGACCTGACCGACAAGCTCGCCTTGAAAGGATACTCGCTCGATATCACCGACATCATCGATCCCTCCCTGGCCGTCTCATTGGCCAAGGATCTCAACATCGTCCTCGAGATCGTTCCCGTCGAGGACGCGTACCGTCAAGACGCCCTGGCCAAGCCGGAGCTGCTCACCCACCGGCCCCCGGTCGTCACGATCATGGGCCACGTCGATCACGGCAAGACGACCCTCCTCGACGCGATCCGCAAGTCCAAGCTTGTCGACAAGGAATCCGGAGGGATCACTCAGCATATCGGCGCCTACCAGGTGACGGCCAATAAAAAGGCGATCACCTTCATCGACACGCCGGGTCACGAGGCGTTCACCCAGCTGCGGGCTCGCGGCGCCAAGGTCACGGACATCGTCATCCTCGTCGTCGCGGCCGAGGAAGGCCTCATGCCGCAGACCCGGGAAGCGATCAACCACGCCAAGGCCGCCGGCGTGCCGCTTCTGGTCGCCATCAATAAAATCGACAAACCCGAAGCCAATCCCGACCGGATCAAGCGGGAGCTGCAGAAGGACGGACTGCTGGTCGAGGAATGGGGAGGAGACGTCATCAGCGTCGAGATCTCGGCCAAGGAAAAGCGGAACATTTCCGAGCTTCTGGATATGGTCCTCTTAATGGCCGACGTCCTTGACTTGAAAGCCAACCCCAAGGCTCCGGCCCAGGGCGTCGTCCTCGAAGCCCGCCTTGATCCGAAGAAAGGCCCCCTGGCCACGGTCATCGTCCAGAACGGGACCCTCCAGGCGGGAGACGCGTTTCTCTCGGGAACGACCTATGGCAAGGTCCGGGCCATGACCGACGACCTCGGCCGGATAGTCAAGGCCGCCGGGCCGTCGACCCCCGTTGAAGTCCTCGGGTTCGCCGAAGTCCCCCGGGCCGGCGACCAGATCCAAGTCCTTCCCGGACAGGAGGAAGCCCGGATCATCGCCGAACAGCGCAAATCCGCGGCCGCGAAATCCGAGCCTCAGAAACAGGCCGCGGCCGTCTCCCTGGATGACCTGTTCCGGAAAGCCGAATCGGGAACGGTCAAGGAGCTCGCCCTGATCCTCAGGGCCGACGTCCAGGGTTCGGTCGAGGTTCTCTCCGGGCTTCTGCCCTCGCTCAGCACCGACAAGGTTAAAATCCGCATCGTCCACGCGGCCACGGGCTCGATCAACGAGTCCGACATCGTCCTGGCCCAGACGACGAAAGCGGTCATTCTGGGCTACAACATCAAGCCCGCGCCGAAGATCCAGGAGATGGCCGTCAAGGAAAAAGTCGAAATCCGGACCTATAAAATTATTTACCAGCTGACCGACGAAATCAAAAAAGCCATGACCGGGCTGCTCGAACCGGTCATCAAGGAAACGTTCCTCGGCCGGGCGCTCGTCCGGAAAATTTTCCGGATTCCCAAGGTCGGGACCATCGCCGGATGCTATATCCAGGAAGGGAAAATCACCCGCAACGCCGAGATCCGGGTCATCCGGGCCGGCCTGGTGGTTCACAAGGGCAAGCTGGCTTCCCTCAAGCACGTCAAGGAGAACGTCAACGAGATCAAGGCCGGGTACGAATGCGGTCTCGGGCTGGCCAATTACAAGGACATCCAGGAAGGCGACCTGCTGGAAGCCTTCCTGATGGAAAAAACGGCCGCAATCTGAAGGGCTGGACGCCATGGTCATCGGGCTCCTGATCGTCGAAATCCATTTTCCCCATGCCCGTTCGTTGAAGGACAAGCGGCGGGAGGTTTCCGGGATCAAAAGCCGTCTTCGGAACCGGTTCAACGCGGCGATCGCCGAGCTTGATTTCCACGATATGTGGCAGCGGACAGCCCTCGGAATCGTCACCCTCAACCATGAGCGTCTCATCGTCGAGCAGATCCTCGACGCCGTCCGGCGGGACATCGAAGCCAACGTCCAGGGCGAAGTGCTGAACGCCGAGACCCGGTTGATGTGACCGATGAGGACGGAATCGCGTCGGCAGAAACGGATGGCCAGCCTTCTGCAGGAGGCCTTGAGCGAAATTCTGCCGGGAGAGCTGCGCTTTTTCACGTCCTCTCTCGTCTCCGTGACCCGGGTCGAGGTCGCGACCGACCTCCGCTCGGCCCGCATCCTGCTGAGCGTCTTCGGGCCGGTGGATCCCGGGGAGGTCCGCGGCCGTCTCGAACAGCGGGCCGGGGCGATCCGCCATCGCCTTGCCGCCGTCGCCGAATTCAAGTATAATCCGCAACTTCATTTCGACATCGACGCCTCGGCCGAGTCCGTCGAGCGGATTTCGAGGATCCTGGAAGAGAAGGCCCATGACGAGGACGACAAGACCGGTTGACGAAATCGTCCGGAAAATCCGGGATTGCCGGCGTCTGGCCATCACCTCCCATCTCCGGCCCGACGGCGATTCCCTCTGCTCGGGGTTGGCCCTGGCCGAAGCCTTTGAATCCCTGGGCAAGACGGCCGATTACGTCATCACCGACCCCATTCCCGTTCCGTTCACCATGTTCCCGGATTGTCGCCGCATCCGGATCGGGCAGCTCGCTTCCTCGGGCTACGACGCGGTGATCCTACTGGAATGCGCCGACGTTTCCCGTTCCGGACAGACCGGGCTCGACGGGTATTTTAAAATCAACATCGACCATCATTATTCCAACAGCCATTACGCCGACATCAATTGGGTCGACGCCGAGGCCCCGGCCGTCGCCGAGCTCGTCCTGGACCTCTGCGAAGCGGCGGGCGTCGTCCTGACTCCGAAAATCGCCGACCATCTTTACTGCGCCATCGTCTCGGATACGGGATCTTTCCAGTTTTCCAACACAACGGCCCGGGCTTTCGCCGCCTGCCACCGGCTCGTGCAGGCCGGAGCCCGGCCGATCGAGACTAGCGAGGCCCTGTACCACAACAATCGCCCGGAGAAGGTCATCCTCCTGGGCCGGGTGCTTTCGACGCTCCGCCTCAACCCGGCCGGGACGATCGCCCAGATCGGGATGTTCCGCAAGGACCTGAACGAGCTCAACCTCCGCGAAGTCGACACCGAGGATATCACGACCCTGGCCCGGTCGATCATGGGGATTCGGGTGGTGTTGTTCTTCAAAGAGATGGAGCCGGACGTCTTCCGGGTCAGCATCCGGTCCAAGGGGGAAGCCCACGCCGCGGCGATCGCCGAGCACTTCGGCGGCGGCGGACACGCCCATGCCGCCGGCTTCACGGTCTACGGCCCCTTCTCTAAAGTCTCCGTCGAAGTGATGGCCGCGGTCGAACGACTGCTGGCCGCCCAGGCCGAGGCCGCCGGATCCCGCTGACCGGCGCCATGGACGGCCTGATCCTCGTCCGCAAATCCTCCGGCCCGACCTCCCACGATTGCGTCGCCCGCCTCCGCAAAATCCTGGGAATAAAAAAGATCGGGCATTTCGGAACTCTCGATCCGTTCGCCGAGGGCCTTCTCCTGGCCGGTGTCGGAAAAGCCACCCGATTGTTCCCTTATTTCGGATTTTCGGACAAGACCTATGACGGCCGCATCCGTCTCGGATTCGCCACCGATACCTATGACCGGACGGGAAATCCTTCGGGCCCGGAAGCCGCGGGCCTGCCTTCCGGGGAGGCCGTCGTCTCGATGATGGCCCGTTTCCTCGGCGAGCAGATCCAGCTCGCACCCCCTTTCTCCGCTAAAAAGCTCGAGGGAAAGCCGCTCTACGCCTACGCCCGGGGAGGAATCGAAGTTGAACGACGGCCGGCCCAGGTCCGCATAGAGCGGTTTGCGCTCCGAACCTATGAGCCGCCGGATATCGACTTCGAAGTCGCCTGCTCGGCCGGGACCTACATCCGAGCCCTGGCCCATGACCTCGGCACGGCCCTCGGGTGCGGAGCCCATCTTTACAGCCTGACCCGGACTTCTTCGGGCCCTTATCGCCTGGAGAACGCCCGGGCGCTGGAGGAAATCGAAACCGCGGCCCGGGAAGGCCGGGGCGACTCCTTCCTGATCCCGATGGAAGAGCTCCTTCCCGGTCTGTCCCGGATCGAATTGACGGCCGCCGGCCGCGAACGCGTGAAATCCGGACGGCCGGTCCGTCTCGACGATCCCGGACAGGTCGCTCCTTTCGGCGTCGCGCCCGCCCCAGGCGGCGTGATCCGTCTGTTCGGCCCCGACGGCCGGCTGGCGGCCCTGGCCCGGGCCCGCGAATCCGAGGCAAGTCCTTTTTTAGTCTTGATTTAACCCCGCCATTTAGTGTATCGTATTCCGGAAATGAGACTGAATAAGAACCAGATCGAGCACTTGGCGGGGCTTATCCTGCGCCATTTGCTGAAAGACGGCAAGGTTCTGGTCGAAAACAAGGAACGTATTCTCGAGGAGATCACCGTCCAGATCACCGACGAATTCATGAAAGAGGACCGCCTCGACCTCGAAGTCCGGGAAATTCTCACGAAGCATATGGAAAAAATCCGGCGGGAAAACCTCGAATACCAGACGATGTTCCGGATGATCAAAACCAAGCTGGCCCGGGAAAGGAATATCGTCCTGTGAGCAGCCGGCTGTCCCGTGAAAAAATCAACTATCTGAGCGCAAAAATCCTTGAAGTCCTTTCGAAAAATGATTCGGTCGAATACCTCGACGAGCCCAACGAGGTCCGGCTGTGCATCGTCCGGGCGATCGAGGAGGAGATGCGGCTGTACGATCAGCTGGATAAAAAGGCGATCGACAAGATCCAATCCCAGAAAAAGCCCATCGAGGAAGGCAGCCGCGAATGGGAAATCCTCTATCGCAAGTATTACAACGAAGAGCTATCGAAACTCGGCAAGCTGGCCGAGTAGTCTTCCCGTCTCAGCCGGCTTTTTCCCTCAAGTAGCGGGCCAAGGCGTCCCGCCAGGCGGAAAAAGGCTTCAAGCCGATTGTCTTCATCCGTCCGTTTTCAAGAACCGAATAGGCCGGACGCCGGGCTTTCGCCCCGTATGCGGCCGCGTCCACGGGAACGACGATCGACGGATCCCCGCCTGACAGCTCGAAAATCGCCCGGGCGAATTCATACCAGGAACAATCCCCCTCGGCGGTCATGTGATAGAGACCATAGGCCTCCGTCCCTATCAGGTCCGAGATCCGGGCGGCCAGCTCCGCGGTGGGAGTCGGCGTGATGATTTGATCCTGGACGACCTTGATCTCCTTCCGGCCCGAGGCCTGCAGGGCGAGCATCGTTTCAACAAAATTCCTGCCTTTTTCCAGGCAGCCGGCCCGGCCGAACAATCCGCAGGTCCGGACGACGAACGCCCGTTCCGTGTAAGCCCGCACGAAATGCTCGCCGGCCAGCTTCGAAGCCGCGTAAACGCTGAGCGGCCCCGGCCGGTCTTCTTCAAGATACGGCGATCGCTTTTCGCCGTCGAAGACGAAATCGGTGCTGAAATGAACCAGGACGGCCCCGAGCGCCCGGCAGGTCCTGGCTAAATCGCGGACGGCGATGGCGTTCACGGCAAAAGCCATGTCGGCTCGGTCTTCACACTCGTCGACCCGGTGGAACGCGGCTGTGTTGATCACGACGTCCGGACGGATTTTCGAGAGAATTCCGGCCGCTTCCTCCGTCTTGACCACATCGAAGGCCGGCCAAGTGAGGGGAACGACCTCGCGGCCGTTCAAGGCGGGGATAAGATCGGAGCCGAGCTGGCCGTCGGCTCCGATGAGAGCGATTTTCATCGGGAAAAAAAGGCCGCCCCGCTGTTATGGCGGGGCGGCCCTGAAAAAGATCTCGAACCTTAGAAAATGTACCGGAAACCGAGCAGGAGCTTGTAGTGGTTGTCCACCGGCCGATCGGAGGTCAGGAACGGAATCCGGGCCTCGGCGAAGATGGATCCGGCCGACGTGTAGTGGTTGAAGATATTCACTCCGAACTGGCCGACGAAGTCGATCCCGCTCTTGCGGATCGCCTGTTCCTTGGTCGAGTAGCCGACGCCGGCGCCGAGCCAGATCGACTCGCCCACATGGAGGTTGGCGGTGACGTTGCCGAGGAAGAGAACCTTCCACGGATCGCCTTGCGTCGGGATGGCCGGCCCCATGGTCAGGACGATGTCGAGCAGGTCCGGCATGACCGACCAGAGCATTCCCACCCGGCCGAAGAAGTAGCCGGTATAGGTGCCGCGGGCCAGCAGGCCGCCGAGCTCGGCCACCCAGAAGAATTTCTTCTGGGTCACGGCAAAGGTGATCTTGCAGGGATCGGCCGAGGAGGAGGCGGCGCCCATGTCGTCGAAGACGTTGACGGCGACCGTATAGGTGCCGGCCTTGTTGAAGACCTTCTGCCAGGTGAACGGCTTGGCGTTGGCCGTGTAGGAATCGATGACCGTCCCGGCCGCGTCGGTGATCTCGAAGACCGCCTTAACCAGCGTGCCGTCGGGATCGGTCGAGCCGTTGGCGTCGAAGGTGATCGGCTTGCCGACATAGTCCTCGCAGGGCAGGCAGGACGTCCAGAGCTTGCAGGAGGGCGGGGCGTTAAAGATGAAGCGGGCCTCGCAGGGATTGGCGGAGACGATGCCGGCGGCGTTGGTCGCCGAGCCCTTGATGATATACTCGCCGGGCTTGTCGAACGTCGTCTGCCACTTCGGCGCGGCCGGGGTGAAGGCATGGCTGGCGATCTTGACGCCCGCGGCCGTGAACACGTCGCAGTTCATCGTCACGGCGTTCAGCGACCCGCTCATGTCGATCGTGATCGGCTCATTGAGATTGGCCTTGGCCGGGGTGACCGTCAGCTTGCACGAGGCCAGCGGAGCCGGCTGGACCACGTTGACTTCCTTATACATGGCCAGGTTGCCGCAGGGGCGGGGCATGGCCATCGTGTAGACCTTGGTCGGCGTCTTCACTTCGAAGAGGAAAACGTCGAGGGGCTTTTTCCCCGCCCATTCGACGTCCTCCCAAACCGTGACTTTCTGGTTTTTCCGGAAGAACATCCAGGCGAACTTCTCTCCCGGCTGAAGAGAGGCCTCGGTGAAAGCCGCGTTTTTCAAGGCGTCGATGACGGCCGGATAAAGATCGCCGCGGCCGACCTGGTCCATGCCGATCTTGATGTCGCCGGCATACTTGTCAGCCAGCATCTTCATGACGTCGGCGGTCGGAATCTTGCCTTGGACGCGGGCGAAGGTATTGGCCCCGGTCCGGGTCCATTTCTTCGTCTCGGCGTAGGATCCCACCAACCCGACGGCAAGCAGGATCACCAGGAACACCAGAGCTTTTTTGGATTTCACGATAGAGCCCTCCTCCTCGAAATAAACATTAATATGATGTTTGGCTTGCCCATACACCTTACTATCTATTAGCACCAGGAAAGAGTAATGTCAAGAGAGATTTCTTCCTTTTTCCGTGGGGAAAAATGCGGAAAGGAACTCGGCCGTGATGGACCTGATCAAGCCGGAATCCCGGGGGGTCTGGGCCAGGGCCTCGCGATACCTCCGGCTCCCCCCTCGCCCGCTCCGTTCGACCTGGGCTCTGAGAAGCTCGCGGCCCCGAGGAGGATCGATCTCCGGATGGATCTGGTATCCCCAGATCG
>Ga0316628_100000217_pt1 | contig 36269 bp, 29 predicted proteins | sample OWC_Aug_M2_C1_D5_FD_207648 | JGI IMG/M metagenome (GOLD analysis project Ga0316628, IMG submission 207648) | Wetland soil microbial communities from Old Woman Creek delta, Ohio, United States - OWC_Aug_M2_C1_D5_C | ecosystem: Environmental > Terrestrial > Soil > Wetlands | place: USA: Ohio...
TAAAGCATGATCTCGTCAATATTCGGGTCTTTCCCGAACAGGGGTGCGACCCATGGTTTCACGAGCAGCGTTATCCTCGCGGACCGGTTGGCAAGTCTGAGCGCCCTTAATGCGGGCATCGTCATTACCGCATCGCCGATCCAGTTCACACCTCTCACCAGTATGTTATCGCAGTCGCTCAGTGACACCAGCAATTTTAACCTATATATCGGCTTAAAGTCAGACAGGAAGCAGGGACGGGGCCTGTAATGAAAGGGATTTCAAGTCCTTTCCGGCCCCGCTAAAATAATCACCGCTCCTTTTTTGCAAGAACGTCATCTATCCATGAGATCGCCGCGGAAACGGTCGGGAATCCGATCGTACTTGTGAGAAGAAGAAGTGTATGATACAGTTCCTCCGGCTTTGCTCCGGCCTCAAGCGCCCTCCTCGCATGGGAATGGACAGAACCTTCCGAACGCACGGCTGCCGCACCGGCAAGCTGTATGAGCTGGGACATTCTTTCATTGAGCGGTCCCGAGCCCTTCGCGGCCTTTCCAAGCGCGTTAAGTGCGTTAAAATACTTCTTGAACCTTTTCCCTATCCCCACATATTGGTTAGGCAGTCTGGACATGATTTACCTCCTTCGTCGGTTTGATCAATTGATATATACCCTTCTCGACCTGCCGCCGAGAGACGTGAGTATCTCATATGGGATGGTGCCTATCCTCGCAGCTAGATCTGCCGCTGTGATAGTTTCATTCCCCTGGCCGCCCAGGATAACGACCTCGTCACCCTCGCATACGCCGCCGATGCCGGTAACGTCTAGCATCGTCACGTCCATGCAGACCCTGCCGGCAACAGGCGCTCTCCTGCCGCGGACAAGCATCTCGCCGTTATTCGAAAAGAGGCGGTTGTACCCGTCCGCATATCCGACCGGGACAACGGCTATCCTGCAGTCGTTCTTTGCAACGAAGGTCCTGCCGTAGCTCACCGGCGTCCCTGCGCAAAGACTCCTCACCGCAAGCACCCTGGTCTTTACCGTCATTAACGGCCTGAGGCCGAACGAGTCCTGAAAGGGGGAAGATCCGTAGAGGAGAAGCCCCGGACGCACCGCATCCATCAGGGCATCTTTAAATGAAAGGACCGCCGCGCTATTGGCGATGTGGGACATGAGCGGCCTCCCTATCCTGGCGGCGATCGCGCTTTTTATATCGTTGAACAACTTGAGCTGGTGCAGGGCGTAGGACCTGTCGGCCAGGTCGGCCTCCGAAAAATGACTCATGATCCCCGCCAGTTCTATCCCCTCCCAACCGGAGATCTCGACGGCGTCGGATACCGCCTGTTCGGGAATGAACCCTATCCTCCCCATCCCGGTATCTATCTTCATATGGACACGGATGCCTCTGCCCCTTTTCACGGCCTCCAGGGAGAATTCCCGGGCAGTTTCCTTGTCCTGTACAACCGGAACAAGCCCATAGGTGAAATAATCTTCTATGTCGGACCGGTCGAAAAGCACTATAATCTCAGCAGCTACTCCTGACTCACGGAGCTGTTTCGCCTCCCCGGTATAGGCTACCGCAAGGTGGATGACTCCCAGAGCGACAAGCCTTCGCGCAATCTCTACCGAGCCGTGCCCGTAGGCATCGGCCTTAACAACGGCAATGACGGGTCTTTTATCGATGATCCTTTTGACTGTTTCGAGGTTGTACTGAAGCGCGGAAAGGTCGATCTCGGCTAGGGGTCCTCTATTCACCCTTACCCTTTTCCCCATCTCCTTTGTCGCTGTCCTTTGTCACCTCTTTTTTCGGTGTGACGTCGATCTCGTCGGGCTCTGAAGTGGCTTTTTTGAAATTCTTTATTGCCTGGCCGACGCCCCTGCCGATTTCAGGCAACCTGCTCGCCCCAAAAAGGACGAGGATTATAATAAGGACAATGATAAGCTCAGGCATTCCCAGACCAAACATATATGACCTCCTGTCATCTGTGCAGCACGATCCTTATTCACGCAGGCCCCAGGGTGCCCGCCGCGGCGGCCTTTGACACACTTTTTCGGGGCCGGTTCATACACATCCTGATAGTTTATTAGAAAACAGCCATTAATACAATACCTAAGGACCGCGCACCAAAAGAATTTTTCCTTGCTCAAACAGTCTCTATTCTGGTATAACTAGATATAGGAGAGTTAGGTATAATTACCTGCCCTGTAAGTGATATATGAAAAAGTTGGTCCGGCAAATTAGATCTTTAGGGAGCCTGCGTAAGGTGTCGGTGTGCATGTTGACCAGGTGTCAAAAGCCTAAAGCCACCTTTACGGCACCCACCTATCCAATAGGCGGATCTGATTCTTCATATACACGACAGGGCGGGATAAACATATTTTTGATGAAGCTGGCGGCTATGGTTTTCGCACTTTTGGGTGGAAGCATCAGGGAAAAAAGAAAATACAGCACATCCGGGCCCTCCTTTGCGGGCTATTTCATAGATTTTCAGGAACAATTTTCATTTACACTCAGCCCCTTCCCAACACCAAAAGGCATGCGTAAATCATAGTCCCGGTTGAGGACTGTGATACTTGGAACTTTTTAAGACCCAGAGAAGGACTTCCCCTCTTGCGTGGCGCATGCAGCCCGAGGATTTCGATGATTTCCTCGGCCAATCCCATCTGCTTGGCGCAAACAGACCGCTCAGACGGCTTATTGAGGAAGACAAGATCGTCTCCCTTATATTATATGGTCCGCCGGGGACAGGCAAGACCGCCCTCGCCCACATCATTGCAAGAAAAACAAGGGCGGAATTCATCTCGATTAACGCCGTCACCTCCGGCATAAAGGAGATACGGGAGGCGGTCTCTTCGATAAGGTCCGAAAAAACAATACTCTTTGTCGATGAGATCCACCGCTTCAATAAGATACAGCAGGACGCCCTCCTGCCTTATATCGAGACCGGTGAACTGACGCTTATCGGTGCGTCTACACAAAACCCCTTCTTTGCACTCGTACCTGCTCTGTCTTCACGATCTGTGATCTTTCAGTTCCGTCCCATACCTAAAGACGATCTGAAAAGGCTCGTGACAAGGGCACTTTCAGACAAAAGGGGCCTCGGAGACCATCGCGCCTCCATCGAAGACGAGGCGACCGACTTTATAGCTTCAGTGAGCGAAGGCGATGCGAGAAGGGCGCTGAATATACTCGAGCTAGCCTTCCTTTCCTGCGGCGACGGGGGAGAAGGCGGACGCCTCATAACCCTTGGCCATGTCAAAGAGGTTTTAGAGAACAAGACGCTCTACTACGATGAAGACGACCACTACGATACTATTTCCGCCTTCATAAAGAGCATGAGGGGGTCCGACCCGGACGCCGCGGTCTACTGGATGGCGAAGATGATCGAATCAGGGGAAGACCCGCTCTTCATTGCACGAAGGATTGTCATCTGTGCCTCGGAAGACGTCGGCAATGCAGACCCGCAGGCACTTGCTGTGGCAGTTGCAGCGATGCATGCACTGGAGAGGATCGGGATGCCGGAAGGCAGGATACCGCTGTCACAGGCGGCTATCTACGTTGCCTCTGCCCCCAAGAGCAACGCCTCGTGTTCCGCCATAGAAAAGGCGATCGAGGAGATCAGGACCCAGCCCGTGCAGCCTGTTCCCGACCACCTTAAGGATTCCCACTACGCCGGGGCGAAGAGGCTGGGCGCCGGCAAGGGATACCTCTACCCTCATAGCTACGACGGACATTACATCAAACAAGACTATTTGCGTATCCATAAATCTTTTTATACCCCTTCAACGGAAGGATATGAAAAGGTCATTAAATCGCGGCTGCAAAAAAGGAGGAGCACTACTGATGATTAATATGGTTTATCTGCTTGCCTCTGTCGGCGCTGGAATCGTGATCGGCCTGATCTTGAGTCTTTTTTACAGAAACGCCCTCAAGACGCAGAGGGATTCAATCGATACCGAAAAGAAAAAGATAGTCGAGGAGACGCTCAAGGAGGCGGAATCAATAAAAAAAGAGGCGTCTCTCGAGGCCAAGGACATCGTGTACCAGGCAAAGACAGATGCGGAGAAAGAGTTGCGTGAAAGACGTTCCGAGCTGGGCCACCTTGAAAAGAGGCTCAGACAGAAGGAAGAAACTATCGAGAGAAAGTTCGATCTCGTGGACAAGAGGGAGCACGAACTCTCAAGGAGGGAAAAAGAATACAACGGAAAAGAACGTTCGATACAGGAAAAGGAGAACCGATACAACACCCTCCTGAAGGAACAGACCCTGGTCCTCGAAAGAATCTCGGGGACGACCTCGGAAGAGGCGAAGCAGGAACTCCTCAGGCGCACCGAAGAAGACAGCCGCTTCGAGATCGCAAAGCTCGTCAAGAGGATCGAGGATGAGGCGAAGGAAAACGCAGAGAAGAAGGCCAAAGAGGTGATGGGTTCAGCAATACAGCGGTACGCAAGCGATTATGTTGCAGATGCGACCGTGACGGCTGTCAGTCTCCCGAACGACGAAATGAAAGGCAGGATCATCGGCAGGGAAGGCAGAAACATCAGGGCGCTCGAGGCGGCAACCGGGGTGGACCTTATCGTGGACGATACGCCGGAGATGGTGACACTTTCGGCCTTCGACCCTGTCCGGCGGGAGATCGCAAGGCTTTCGCTTGAACGGCTGATCGCCGACGGACGCATCCACCCGACACGGATAGAAGAGATAGTGGAAAAGGTAAAAAGAGAAGTGGAGATCAATATCAGGGAAGAAGGGGAAAAAGCCGTCTTCGACCTGGGGCTTTCCGGCATCCACCCGGAGCTCGTCAAGACCCTCGGAAGGCTTAAATACAGGACTTCCTACGGCCAAAACGTGCTTCAGCATTCACGCGAGGTGGCCTACATCGCCGGGATGATGGCAGGAGAGATCGGCGTTGATGCCAAACTGGCCAAGCGGGCCGGTCTTCTCCATGATATCGGCAAGGCCGTTGACCATGAAATCGAGGGGACCCACCAGGAGATCGGCGCTAATCTCGCACGGAAGCATGGTGAAAACAATAAGGTCATAAATGCCATCCTGGTGCATCACGGCGAGGGCGACCCTATTACGGTCGAGGCCTCGCTTGTTGCGGCTGGCGATGCCCTCTCCGCGGCAAGGCCGGGTGTGCGGAGGGAAAGTATCGAGCACTATCTGAAAAGGCTCGAGGCCCTCGAAAAGATGGCTCTTTCCTTCAAAGGTGTCGATAAGTGTTATGCGATCCAGGCGGGAAGAGAGATACGGATCATCGTGAAGCCTGAGGACATCAACGACGAGATGTCGTCGATGATAGCAAGGGACCTTTCGAAGAAGATCGAGGCTGAAATGTCTTATCCCGGCCAGATAAAGGTGACCGTCATAAGAGAGGCGAGATACGTCGAATATGCGAAATAAAACAGGGGGTAAATAGTAGGAAGTAAAAGAGGTTCTTTTACTACTTGCTTCTCACTACTTACTATTAACTTGATACATGAAAGTCCTTTTCATTGGAGACATTGTCGGAAAAGGCGGCAGGACAGCTGTCAAGGCCCTGCTGCCTAGCCTGGTCGACAAATACAAAATCGATTTTGTCATCGCCAACGGTGAGAATATTGCAGCCGGCTTCGGCCTTACCGAGTCGCTTGTCGACGAGCTTTTCAAGATTGGGGTCCATATCATCACTACCGGCAACCACGTATGGGACAAGAAAGATTTCATCCCTTACATATCGAAGGACAACAGGGTCCTGCGCCCTCACAACTATCCGCCGGGCGTGCCGGGGAGCGGCAGCATAGTCATCTCCCTCCAAAACGGACTGAAGGCTGCAGTGATGAACATTTCCGGGAGGGTTTTTATGGCAGGTATGGACTGCCCATTCAGGACAGGCCGTGACGAGATCGAAAGACTTTCACGGGAGACCAATATAATTATTATCGATTTCCATGCAGAGGCGACATCAGAGAAGGTCGCCTTCGGTTATTTTGTCGATGGAAAGGTGAGCGCAGTGATCGGCACCCATACCCACGTGCAGACCGCGGACGAAAAGATACTCCCAAACGGGACCGCCTATATCACCGATGTCGGCATGACCGGCCCGGGCCATTCAGTTATCGGGATGGAGATCAACCAGATCATCCAGCGGTTTTTGACCAGCATGCCGGCAAAGTTTGAAACAGCCCAGGGTGAGTCCATTCTTTCCGCCGTGGCGATCGAAATCAACAACGATACTGGCAGGGCCACCGGAATCCAGAGGCTGCAGATCACTTACCCGTAACCCCCTTCCCTTCTCCACTATATAAGGATTGCGATAAAACTACCCCCTCGCCCCCCTGCGACTTTACCCCCCGCACTACGCGCAGGATTTTTATCGATAACACCGATTATCAAACTGATTTTTTCAGGAAACCGAAACTCTCTCAAGAGTACAACCTGAATATGAAACCCTTAACAGAAACGGAGGCCGCGTGTTACAGCCACTAAGTCGCGCCTCAGACGTAGAGGAATGATTATGAAGGAGTGCGGTTATCCGGAGAAAGTTTTAGTGCAAGCTTTCTTTACTCCGGGAAAACTTCTGGAAAAGCTTTCCTGAAGGGTGTATATTGTAACGAGAAATCAATGGAAAATCGAGTGTCAATGTTCTGGAAACAGAGTGTCATATATCTTGCAGTCATTTTCTGTTGTGTCGCTGCTGATTCAGATGTGATGGCTGCAGATGGAAAACCTCCCGGAAGAGCTTCCGTGAGAGCAGACTTTGCAACCGTATTTTCCCGCATGTCTGCGGACAGCAAGGTTGTGAAAACGCTCAGGGCGGGAGATGTGGTTACTGTTGAAATTGAACTGGAAGGACCAGATGGAGCCTGGTGCGGTATTACGGAACGAGTGCAGTCAGCGATATCAGGGTATATGCAATGCAAATATTTAGAGAAAGAGGAAGCTCAGAAAAAAAACTGGAAGCAAATTGGGTCATCAGAAGACAAAAGAAGTACAGATGAAACACGCGTTACCATAGTAGGCAACACGGTGTTAGTCCCGGCGATTCTTGGTTATGGGGGCAATGCAGTAGAGGCATTGCTTGTGCTCGATACTGGGGCTTCTCATACGCTGGTCAGCACCGAGATCGCTGCAGGGTTACATATACACCCGGCTGAAACAAGAAAGATGTACGTGCAGGTAGTTGGCGGATCACTTGTTGAGGTCGCACTGGCAAAGCTGAGTTATATATCAGTTGATCCTCATTCGAAAAAGGATGCTGTAATCGGTATCATTGAGGACAAAGGTCCCTTAAAATATGACGGACTATTGGGCATGGATTTTTTACGCGGGTTAAAATACCACATAGATTTTGAAAACCGGGTTATACGGTGGGATAAGTGATGATGGATTTAAGGTACAAGACTTTACCGCCGCACAGGGCATCAAAGGAGAATACAAGGCCGCGACGTTGAATACGGATAGAATCAGGCACCTTTGGGTATCCCAAACGGCGGGCCTGATAGGTCAGCGGTCTTCCGCCCCATAATTTTCCATGCAAAAACAGAGTTCTCTCGGAGAATATAGGTAGAGCACTTTGCAGAGAGAACAAAATGAAGGCCATTCCGGCACATGAATTCGCGGCGGCAAGATCAAAACTGTAAACAATTAATTCTTGTCTTTTCGTGTCCTTACATGCTAAATTTGTTTAAGTTCAAAAAGCAATACCCTGCAGTCTGATGTTCAAACCGGACGGGGAATAGGCAAAGAAAACCATGAGCGAATCTTCTGAAAATTACCGGAAAGGGCTGACAGCGGGTGTCCGGCCCCCAATAGATCCGGCCACGGGGAAAAAATTCTCCAATAATCTCCTCGCAACCACTTTGAAACGTTATATGCGGAAGGCCGGTCCCATAGCGCTGTCTTGGACTCTCGCTCTTGCGGTCACCGCTACGGGATGCGGGCGGGCTGCGACGCCAGAAGCCAAAACCGGGACTGCGCGCCAAGTGCGTCTTGTTTCAATCGAGCAAGGCAGTCTGCCCCGCACAGTGACGGTCACCGGGACCCTTGCCGCCGACGAGGAGGTGCTGGCCAGTTTCAAGGTTGCAGGCAGAATAAGCGAGATTGCGGTCGACCTTGGCAGCCGGGTAGCAAAAAATCAGCTGATCGCACGTCTCGACCCGACAGACTTCCGTATCCGCGTAGAGCAGGCTGAAGCTGCTTTGCACCAGACACGGGCACGGTTGGGGCTCCCTCCAGGAAGTTCGGACGATCGCGTAGATCCCGAGCAGACCGCACCGGTGCGGGAGGCACATGCAGTTCTCAATGAGGCGCGGTTGAACCGCGACCGCATGGCGAAACTTCTCGAGAAAGACTATATTCCGAAAGTCGACTTCGACGCGGCGGTGTCCCGGCTCCTCGTAGCCGAAGGCCGTTACCAGGCAAGCATCGAGGAGGTCCGCGACCGCCAAGCGCTATTGGCCCAGCGTAAAAGCGAACTTGCACTCGCCCGCCAGCAGCTCGCCGACACGGCGCTCTACTCTCCCATGGATGGCGCGGTACGTGAGCGAAAGGCATCGGTGGGTGAGTTCATTCCCGCAGGCACGGAGGTGGCCGGTCTCGTCAGGGTCCACCCTTTGCGTCTCAAGGTCGCGGTACCGGAACGTGAGTCGGCGGCCATCCGGGTCGGACAAGTGGTAAGGGTCAGGGTGGAAGGCGACGATACCGAACATCCCGGCCGCGTGGTCCGTTTAAGTCCCGTCATCGAGAAACAGAACCGCACGCTCACCGTTGAGGCCGAAGTGGACAACCGGCAGGGGCGTATCAAGGCGGGCTCGTTTGCGCGGGCAGAGATTGTGCTTTCCGCCGACCAGCCGGTCATACTGGTTCCCGCCCCGGCGATAATAACGTTTGCCGGCATCGAAAAAGTAATCATCGTAAAAGAAGGCCGGGCCGTCGAGCGCCGGATCCGAAGCGGCCGTCACACCGGTGATCTAGTGGAGATACTCGAAGGACTCGCACCGGGAGAGCTGATAGTCGCAGAGCCCGGAAACCTGAGCGGCGGTCAGCCCGTCACCGTATCGAAGTAGGATTGTGCAGAAACTCGCCGAAATCTGTATTCGCCGTCCGGTTTTTGCCGCGATGCTCATCCTGGCGCTCTGCGTGGTCGGTGGCGCAAGTTACCTCCGCCTTGGCGTCGACCGCTTTCCCTCTGTCGATCTCCCGACCGTCAGCATCCGCACTCAACTGCCCGGCGCATCCACCGAGGAGGTCGAGACCGAGATCTCAAAACGCATAGAGGAAGCGGTGAACACCGTCGAGGGGATCGACGAACTGCGGTCGATCTCCGGCCCGGGCAGTTCGAATGTGATCGTCACCTTCAGCCTCAGCCGGAATATCGACACAGCTACCCAGGACGTGCGGGACCGTGTCGCCGCAGTGCTCAAGAACCTGCCGGACGCCGCCACCCCTCCGCTCATCGCCAAATCCGACAACGACTCTCAGCCGGTGCTCACGGTGGCGCTCTCCGGCGACCGTGCGCTTCGGGAGTTGACCGAACGCGCCGACAAGGTCGTAAAAGTCCGTCTTGAACGGGCTGCCGGTGTGGGTGATGTGCAGATTATCGGCGGTCTCAACCGGGCGATGAACGTCTGGGTGGAGGCGGACCGGCTTGAGGCCTACCGTCTGCCGATCAACCTGGTGCGCGATGCAATCGTCCGTCAGAACGCGGACGCTGCCGGCGGCAATGTTACCCGCGGCCCCCGTGAAGAGACGCTCAGGACCGTAGGCCGGCTGGCAGATGAGCAGGCTTTTCATAACATGGAAATCACCGTCATCGACGGCGCCCCGGTCCGTGTCCGCGACGTAGGCTGGGCCGAAGACGGCTCAAAGGAGCAGCGCTCCACGGCCCGCTTAAACGGCGTTCCTACGGTCGTCCTCGAGGTGAGGCGGCAGTCGGGGGCCAACACAGTTGCGGTCATAGAAAGTGTCAAACGTAGCCTCACTGCAGCAAAGGGTGAGCTGCCGGCCGGCCTTGACCTCACCGTTATTCAAGACCAGTCACGGTATATCTATGCCGCGCTCCACGAAATCAACCTTCATCTTATCATCGGGAGCATACTTGCCTCACTCGTCGTACTGGCCTTCATGCGCAGTTGGCGTTCCACGGTCATCGCCGCGGTGGCCATCCCGGCTTCGCTGATATCTACCTTCGGTATGATGAGGGCGCTCGATTTTACTCTGAACAGCGTGACCATGCTTGCACTGGTGCTGATGGTCGGCGTAGTGATCGATGACGCCATCGTTGTCCTCGAAAACATCTTCCGGTTTATAGAAGAAAAAGGCATGAAGCCCTTTGAGGCCGCGAGGGCGGCTACTGCTGATATAGGTCTTGCCGTGATGGCCACCACGCTTTCGCTGGTGGTAATATTCATCCCGGTGTCGTTCATGTCGAGCATTTCCGGCCGCTTTCTCTATCAATTCGGCATCACGGCAGCGGTCGCTGTGATGGTTAGCTTGCTCGTCTCCTTCACGCTAACCCCTATGATGAGCGCACGCCTTTTGCAGACCGGCGGGACAGCTGCGGGGGCTCCCCGGTCTCGCGGCGGGTTTTATGGAAGGTTGGATGCCGGTTACACGAAAGTACTCGGCTTTGCCATCCGCCACCGCCTTCTCGTTTCTCTGATTTCGCTCGCCGTCATCCTTTCCACGGTCCCGCTCTACAAAATGCTCCGGCAGGATTACCTGCCCGGAAATGTGGATGAAGGAGAATTTAACGTCAACGTCGTCGCCCCTCAGGGCACGAGCCTCGCCAGCATGGACGAGATCATGCTCGCCGTGGACAGAGAGCTCAGATCAGTGCCCGGCGTACGTATGGTGCTTGCCACAGCAGGGGGCGGCTTCATCGGCTCCGTGAATGAAGGCCGGGCCTACGTGAGGCTGTCTCCCCATGAGGACCGTGTTTTTTCGCCCGGTCTGCTCGCTCGGAAGACACTGGCCGGAAGGCCGTTCGACGCCTTCCGTCAGATCTCCTCCCAGGCCGAAATTATGCAAGAGGTGCGAAAACGTTTAAAAAAATACCGGGACCTGCGGACCTCTGCGCGCAACCTGACGGGGTTTAATACCGGCGGCGGCAGTTCCGAGATCGACTTCGTACTCCGCGGGCCGGACCTCACAGCTCTTTCTTCCTATGCCGAAAACCTGCGGGCCCGCTCGGAATCTCTCGGGATCATTGACGCGGACACGACGCTTAAACTCGATAAACCGGAACTGCGCATCAAGCTCGACCGTGCAAGGGCCGACGACCTCGGAGTCGACCCCGGCAGAATCGGCACTGCGATTGGCATACTGGTCGGAGGGGATCAGGAAGTCTCACGATTTCGCGACCCCTCTGTAAACGAGGATTACGACGTCCAGCTGCGGCTGCGCGGGGAGGACCGCGCTGATCTCTCCACCATAGGAAGGCTCTTCGTGGCCAGCAACGACGGGGGCCTTGTGCGCCTCGACAACGTGGCGCAGATCGAAAGGGTGAAGAGTGCATCGAGGATAGACCGCCTCGACCGTCAGAGGGAAGTCCGTTTACGAGCGTCTGTTGCACCCGGCTACGGTCTGGCGGACCGGCTCGCCGCGCTGCGTGCGGCCATCGCGGAAATGAATCTCCCCTCGGCTTACACAACGGCCATTTCAGGCCGGGGGCGGGAGCTCGAACGGACCTTCGGCGAGTTTATCTGGGCCTTTGCACTTTCGATTATATTCATGTACATGATACTAGCCTCGCAGTTCGAAAACCTCGTGCATCCCTTCACCATACTTCTCTCTCTGCCCCTGACGGTTCCCTTCGCGCTATTGTCCCTCTGGCTCACCGGCAACTCACTCAACCTTTATTCGGCCCTCGGGATACTTGTGCTATTCGGTGTGGTAAAGAAAAACGCCATTCTCCAGATCGACCACATGAACAACCTTCGGGCCACAGGAATGGAAAGGACAGCCGCAATCCTTCAGGGCAACCGGGACCGGCTGCGGCCGATTTTGATGACGACTCTCACCTTTGTGGCAGGTATGATACCGCTGGCGGTCGGCACCGGTCCAGGCTCGGAGGAACGCCGTGCGATAGCCGTTGTGGTCATCGGAGGGCAGACGCTCTCGCTTTTACTCACCCTTATCGCCACGCCGGTGGTCTATTCGCTTCTCGACGACCTGGGGCCTGCATTTAAACAATGGCGGACGCGTATTTCGTCGAAATTAAAAATGAGAGGACGCCTTTAATTATTTCGGCGTCCTCTCATCTCATGCTTATATGAAGTAATGTTTTATGCTACCTGGTTTCCAGAAAAAGCTTCAGGTGCCCGCTTCTGGAGGGATGCTTTAGTTTCCTTATGGCCTTGACCTCGATCTGTCTTATCCTCTCGCGGGTCACGTCGAATTCCTGGCCGAGTTCCTCCAGGGTCCGCGTCGAATCCTCCCCTATGCCGAACCTCCTCCGTAAAATCTTTGCTTCCTTCGGGCTGAGATTATGAAGCACCTCTTCAATCTGCTTTTTAAGATCGCGGTTGATGGCCCTCTGAAGAGGGGAAGGCGTTGACTTGTCTTCGATCAGATCCCCGAGATGACTGTCCTCCTCTTCACCGATAGGGGTCTCAAGGGAGACAGGTTCCTTCGATACCTTCATTATGGTCTTGACCTTTGACAGGGGCATGTTTATCCTCGACGCGATGTCCTCCGGAAGCGGTTCGCAGCCGAGTTCCTGCACCAGCTCTCTTGTCACCCTCGAGACACGGGCAATAACTTCACCCATGTGCACCGGGATCCTTATAGTTCTGGACTGGTCGGTGAGAGCCCTCGTTATCGTCTGTCTCACCCACCAAGTAGCGTACGTGCTGAACTTATAGCCTCTCTGATACTCGAATTTATCGACGGCCCTCATAAGTCCTATGTTCCCTTCCTGAATAAGATCGGAAAAGCTCAGGCCTTTTCCCATATACCTCTTGGCGATGCTGATGACGAGCCTCAGATTGGCCTCTACCATCGATTTTTTTGCGTCTGATATCTCATCCATGCAGGCGGCAAAGACGTTGACGACGTTCTTCATCCCCGCATAATCTACGCCGATAGACTGTTCGCATTCAGATATCTTGTCACGGTATTCACGATATATCTTCACAAGATGGTTCTTGTGATCCGCTTTGCCCTGCTTCGATGAGAACCGAACAGTGCGCCTTGTGCCTTTGTCGCTTACCGCATACCCCGCAGCCTTAAGCCTTCTGCCTATCAAAATAAGCTCGTTGTTCGTATCTTCTATTCGCCTGATAGCCATCTCCAGTTCTTCATAGAACGAACACATAAAGCATTCTTTCAGTCGCAGGCCGCTGATTAGTGTGAGCATCTTGTCCCTGCCGGAATGGCCGTTTTTCGCTCCAGACGGGGTTTTTCCCCCTCCGGAGTTTTTACCCTTCTCCTGCCGTCTCGCCCTCCTGTACAGACCTTTGATCTGCTCCATCGCGGCCACAAACTTTCTCGTTTCATACATGACCGCGTCTTCGGAGCTGCCGGCATTTTGCACGAAATCGTCCAACGTCGCTTCCCCGTCCTTCACTGATTCGCCGATGGCGATCAGCCTTTCAAGCGCAAAGGGGACAGAAAATATTATTTTCATCAGCTTTTCCCGTCCCTTTTCTATCTTCTTCGCCATCTCTATCTCGCCATCTCTCGTCAGCAACGGAATACTCCCCATCTCTTTGAGGTACATCTTTAATGGCTCATAATCACTGTCTATTACGGATTCCTGCTTTTCCTCATCAATTTCATTTTCGTCTTCCTCTTCATTCGTCCAGAGGATTCCGTGGTCTTCTTCTCTTTCTCCATTATTATTATCCAGAAAATCGGCATCTTCCCTTTCGACATAGTCCTCGGAATATTCCAGTACGTCCGTCATCTTGCCCATTTCTCATACCCCTTTCCAGTATCGGGAATTACTAAAATTGCAGTTTGATACTTCATCATAAAGAATGGAAATCGGCAAAAATATCCGTAAGAGTCTGTTTTTTTTGTAGGAATTTCTGACAGGAGTATGTAGGTGCTTGTCCTACAAAGCGGCTATGTATTTGAAGATAAATGATAATTTGGACTAATTTTCTCTTCTTTGCAGTTATTGGTTCTGAGCATCGTACTGATGATCATTTGCTGATGGGAATGCAGCAGAGCCGTCGCTCAGATAATGCCGGATATCATATTGTGAATAATGCGTATCAGAAAGGACGGATATATCCCGAGAAAAAAAAGCGCGGCTGCAAGCAAGGCCGTCACCGTTCCACCTGAAAGAGATACAGGCTGGTAAAGTCCCCTTCCCTCTGCCGCCGGCGTAAACATAACGGCAACGATCCGCAGATAATAGAACAGGCCTATTGCACTGTTTACAGCAAGTATCGCGAGAAGCAGCCAGAGGGCCGAATCCGCCCCTGCGGCGACTATGTAAAACTTCCCCAGGAACCCTGCAGTCAGCGGGATGCCCGCAAGAGACAGGAGCATTGCCGTTAACGCGCCGGCCAGCAACGGCCGCGCAGCGGCAAGCCCTCTGTAGTCCTCGATATCGTCCGCGTCCCTCTCCTTGCCCGACAATACCGTAATAATGCTGAAGGCGCCGAGTGTCGTCACAAAATAAGCCGCAAGATAATAGCTCACCGCTGTCACCGCCAGCCGGCCGCCTGCAAGAAAGGCGACAAGCAGATAGCCGACGTGAGCGATCGATGAATAGGCGAGGATGCGCTTCACGTTCTGCTGAAGAAGGGCCAGGAGGTTGCCTGCGAACATCGATGCTATGGATATCAGGGTAAAAACGAGAAAGAGCGTGCGGCTGCCATGTATCAACGCGCCTCCAAAATACCTGAGCAGCAGTGCGAAAACAGCGCCTTTCGAGACAGTTGCGATGTATGCAGTGACCGGCGCAGGCGCGCCTTCATAAACGTCGGGGGTCCACATATGAAATGGGACGAGCGCGAGCTTGAATCCAATGCCGACAACGATCAGCGCAAAACCGGCGAGGAGCAGCGGATCGCCCCCTGCCCCAGCCGCTTTTCCCGCGATCTGCAAGAATTCCATCGTGCCGAATTTCGCATACACGAGCGCCATCCCGAACAGGAGAAAGGCTGAGGAGACAGCCGCAAGGACAAGATACTTTATGCCTGCCTCATTTCCTTTTTCGGCCGTCCGTAAATATGCCACCATCGCATAGAGCGAGACGCTCAGGATCTCAAGGCCCAAGAAGAAGGAGACAAAATGTCCTCCAGCCGCCAGCACCATCGATCCGAGCGTCGCCAGAAGCAGCAGTAGGTAAAACTCCTCGGGGTCTTCTCGGCGGCCATCGAGGTAACCGTAAGAAAGGGCCGAGACGATGAAGCCCGCCGCCAGTATCAACCCGATATAAAAAAAAGCATATCCGTCCAGAATAAGCAGCGGCGTTACAGTCCGCGGGATAACGGAATAAAAATAAAAGAGAGCAGAGAACGATGCCGCAAACCCTGCCATGGTAAACAGGACTGTAAGCGCGTGACTCCGGTTGAAGGCGATGAGCATCATAACCGCAATCGTGGCGGCCGCCAGGATGATGAAGGGCATCAGGGCTGTCATATCCGCGGCGCTCACTGAGTGTCTCCTCCGTCACTATTCGTCCGGCCCTCGCCAGCATCGAGCCGCACGCTCTCGGTTGTCTGAACTCCCATTACTGTCATATTCTTCAGCGCCTGCCTCGATGTATCGAAAACAGGCTGGGGAAAAAGACCCAACCAGACGAGCGATGCGATCATCGCGGCCAGCACGACTGTTTCCCGGAAGGAAAGATCGGGGATGCTCCAGTTCTGTGCGTTAGGTCCGTGGAATGCCCTCTGCACGATCCAGAGAGAATAGATAGTCGCGGCGATGGTCCCGGTTGCGGCAACGGAGGCCGCCGCGATATTTGTTTTATATGCCCCGAGAAGAACGAGAAACTCGCCGACAAAATTTCCCAGGCCGGGCAGGCCGAGAGAGGCAAGAGCGAAAAAGAGCGCAGCCCCGGCCATGCGCGGCGCAGACCCCCACAGACCTCCCATAAGGGACATATCGCGCGTATGGATCCTCTCCTGGAGCGCGCCGACTATTATGAAGAGCGCGCCGGTAGCAAGCCCGTGGCAGACAATCTGCATGACAACTCCCTGAAGCGCGATCTCATTCCATACAAAGACCCCGAGGAGTACAAAGCCCATATGGCTTACGCTCGTGTACGCCACAAGCCGCTTCAAGTCAGTCTGTCCGAACGCCGTTACAGCACCGTAGAGAATACCGACAATCCCCATGATCATCGCTGCAGGCGCAAATTCCATCGCCGCGTGGGGAAACAGGGGAACGACAAACCGTATAAGACCGTATGCCCCGGTCTTCAGCAAGAGCCCGGCAAGGATCACACTGCCGGCGGTGGGGGCCTCGGTATGCGCATCCGGCAGCCAGTTGTGAAACGGCACCACCGGAAGCTTGACCGCGAACGCTGCGAAAAATCCGAGCATAAGCCAGAACCCGGTTCCGGCAGTCATCGGCGTGCCCAGAAGTTCCATATAATCGAACGAGTAGCTGCCCGTTGCCCTTCCATGTACGAAATAGAGGCCGAGGATGGCAATCAGCATCAGCAGGCCTCCGGCCTGGGTGAATATAAAAAATTTGAAGGACGCGTATTCCCGGTTTTCATGGCCCCAGAGTGCGATCAGGAAATACATCGGCACAAGCATCAGTTCCCAGAAGAAATAGAAGAGAAAGAGGTCCATCGAAAGAAAGACCCCGATGATCCCGGCAAGTATCCACTGCAGGTTCAGGTGAAAGAAGCCTGTCTTTTCCCTGATCTCGGTCCATGATGAGATGACCGCTGCCAGTCCGAGAAAGGCAGTAAGGAGCACGAGAATGAGGCTCAGGCCGTCTGCAGCAAGGTGAAACCCCGCGCCTATCTGGGGGATCCAGTCCAGGCGTACTTCGAGTATCCATGGACCATTAAGGTCCATTTCCCTGAGCGAGGAATAATGCTGCATCCAGATATTTATGGAGACCCAGGACATGAGCAGCGACGTGATGAGAGATACCCAGCGGGGCCAGGCCGTCCTCAGGCGGCCTGCACACCAGGAGACAACTCCTCCGGCAAGGGGTAATATGATCAGCCAGAGAAGTATCATAAGAACACCGCGATCGCAATCACGAGCACTGCGCCCAGGGCGATACCCGTGGCATACATACGGACCTTTCCACTCTGTGAAAGACTGAGCATGTTGTTGAGGCCGCGGCTCGTCCAGATCATCCCCAGATAAATAAGGTCGGTGAAATCATCCCTGTTGGTGCGTGCAAACCAGACAAAGGGCCGCACGAGGAACGTCTCATAAAGCCAGTCGAACCCCCAACCCGAGGACCAGAAACGCTTGATCAGCCGGCCTGGCAGAATATTTGCCAAAGAGTCTGCATATCGGGGTTTCTCGTAGAATAAGATATAGGCGAGGAATATACCGAGAAGAGAGACGATCGCAGCAAAGGCCATTAAGGTAGTTTCGGCTTCAGAGGCGCCGGCTCTAAAGGCCATGGCCGGCAACGCCTTATTGATGAGCGTCGAAAACATCCTGATGTTGCCGAGTGAGTGCGGCAGTTCTACAAATCCCGCTACAATGGAAAGCGCTGCAAGTATTACCACAGGGACCGTCATCCTCATGCCTGGCCCTCTGTGCACATGAGACTTCGCTTCTCCAAAGAAGGTCATAAAGACCATCCTGAAGGTATAAAGAGAAGTAATGAACGCCCCGAGTACTCCCGCCGTCCAAAGCAACCGGTTCCCAAGAGGAGAAGCCAGCGAATAAAAGAGGATAATGTCCTTGCTGTAAAACCCTGCCGTAATAAACGGAAGCGCAGACAGAGAACATGCGCCGATCAAAAAGGTCCAGAACACAGCAGGGAGTTGGGACCGAAGCCCTCCCATCTTAAACATGTCGTGCTCGTCATCAAGACTGACGATAACGATGCCTGCCCCGAGAAAGAGAAGGGCCTTAAAAAATGCATGTGTCATCAAATGAAATATGGCAGCAGACCATGCCCCTACGCCGAGCGCAAGGAACATATATCCGATCTGGCTGATAGTCGAATAGGCAAGCACACGTTTGATGTCCTTCTGCGTGAGCGCGCTGCACCCGGCAAGCAAGAGAGTCAGTGCGCCTATGATCGCCACAGCCGCCTGTACTGCCGGGGCGAGGGTAAAAAGCAGATGGGTCCTTGCGATCAGATAAACGCCGGCCGTAACCATGGTCGCCGCGTGGATGAGGGCGCTGACCGGCGACGGGCCTGCCATTGCATCAGGAAGCCAAGTCTGAAGAGGAAGTTGGGCAGACTTTCCGAGGGCCCCGACGAGTAACAGGGCCGCAGCCGCAACAGCCAGTCCCGAGCCGACCGCCCAGCGTTCAGCCGCGAGGCGCATAAGCTCCTGCATCTGCAGCGTACCGAGGTTCATGAAGAGGAGAAAGAGGCCGATGATCATCGCGGTGTCCCCGACGCGGGTAACGACGAAGGCCTTTATTGCGGCGCGTCCGTTAGCGGGGTCCTTGTACCAGAACCCGATGAGGAGGTAGCTGCAGAGGCCCACCCCTTCCCAGCCGAGATAAAGCAGCAGAAGATTGTCGGCGAGGACGAGCGCGAGCATCGATCCTACGAAGAGGTTCATATAAGCGAAAAACCTGCCGTAGCCCTCGTCTTCCAACATGAATTCCGAAGAATAGAGATGGATGAGGAACCCGACAAAGGTGACGACCAGCATCATGACGAGGGAGAGAGCGTCGAGATATAGAGAAATTTCGGGAGTGAACCCGCCGACCGACAGCCATGCCCAGAGCCGCTGGACGTAGAAATGTCCTGATTCGGCCTGACCGATGAATTCCGCCGCTGCCGCAAATGCGGCAATACATGAAAGCCCGACCGAACCCACCCCGACCGCTGCGATCCCGCCGCGGGAAAGAATGCGGCCCGCAATCGCCAGCACGAGGAACCCTGCGAAAGGGAGCGCCGGAATCAACCACAGCAATTCGAGCATATTACCCCTTCATCCTGCCGGCTGCGTCGGCATCCAGCGTTTTGAGTATATGGTACATCCTGAGCATAAGCGCGAGCCCGACCGAGACCTCGGCAGCGGCCATCGCCAGGATAAAGATGAACATCACCTGGCCGTCCGCCTGCCCCCATTTCGCCCCTGCGACCACGAAGACGAGTCCCGCGGCGTTCAACATCACCTCTATCGACAGCAGAACAAAGATAATGTTTCTCCTTGCAAGCACACCGAAGAGTCCCAGTGCGAAAAGCACAGAGGCAAGGATGAGACCGTGGTTCAGATAGATGTCCTGCGTCATGACCTTTCGCCACTTTCCCGGCCGGCCTCTTGTCGTCTTCCGAGGTGGTAGGCCCCGACAAGGCCCGCAAGGAGAAGCATCGAGGCAAGCTCCAGCCCGATTACATACTTCGTCAGAAGCGAGATGCCGACTACCCTGGGACCCACGATGCCTATACCACCTGCCCGGGCGCCTCCGTGCCCAAGCACATAGATGAATTCCCCGAGCAAAACCGCAGAAAGCAGGGCAGGCCCTGCCCATAACTGCGGACTGAGGAGCTGCTTTTCCTTCTCTGCCGCCTCACTTCCAATGTTGAGCAGCATAATCACGAAAACAAAAAGTACCATGATAGCCCCGGCATAGATAATCACCTCGAGCGCCGCAACAAAAGGGGCCCCGAGCAGGAAAAAGATCAGCGCGATCGACAGGAGGGAGACGATGAAATAGAGCAGCGCATGCACCGCATTCACTCTCGTGATGACCATGACCGTCGCGGCGACTGCGACAAAAGCGGACAAATAGAAAACCGCGCTCATGGCATCAGTCCTCTCACATCCACGGGCGGCTCCTCGTTTTCCGCCCCACCCTTGTCCTTCCCGCCTATCGCAAGCCCGGCGACCCTGTAATAATTGTAGTCGTGATATTTCCCCGGTCCGCTGATCAGGAGGTCTTCCTTCTCGTAAACCAGGTTTTGGCGGTCGTATTCGGACATCTCGAAATCAGGAGTGAGCTGTATCGCATAAGTAGGACATGCCTCCTCGCAGAAGCCGCAGAATATGCAGCGCGAAAAATTGATCCTGAAGAATTCAGGGTAGCGCCTTCCGCGCTCGTCTTCCGTCGCCTGGAGCGATATGCAGTCCACGGGACAAGCGACAGCGCAGAGATAGCACGCGACGCAGCGCTCGGCCCCGTCAGGATCGCGTGACAGGATGATCCTTCCGCGCCATCTCGGCGGTATAGAAGGTTTCTCCTCCGGATAGAGGACCGTCACCCTCTTCCTGAACGTGTGAAGAAACACCATCCATAATGTTCTCAGCAGACTAAACATATATTCCCTCAGCGTGCAAGCAGGATACCCCCTGTCACAATCAGATTCAGAAGCGAAAGCGGAAACAGCACCTTCCAGCCATAAGACATAAGCTGGTCATACCTCGGCCTCGGGAGGGAGGCCCGAAGCAGGATAAAAAAACAGATGAATGCGAACATTTTTATCAGGAACCAGCTAATCGGCGGCAGCACCGGCCCGAGCCATCCCCCGAAAAAAAGCGTCGCGATCATCGCCGAGATGAGCGTGATCCCGAGATATTCTCCGACGAAGAACATGCCGAACTTCATACCGGAATACTCGACATGGAACCCGGCCACCAGTTCACTCTCCGCCTCGGGCAGGTCGAAGGGAAGACGATGGGTCTCTGCCACTCCGGCGATCATAAACACAACAAAGCCGATGAACTGCGGGATGCAGAACCACAAACCCTTCTGCGCCTCGACGATCTCGCGCAGGTTGAAAGAACCGCTCAGCATCACCACACCCATAAGCGACAGCCCCATATACACCTCGTAGCTCAGCATCTGGGCAGCCGCCCGCAGACCGCCTAGCAGGGAATATTTGCTGTCCGACGCCCATCCCGCAAGCGTCACGCTGTACGCCCCGAGCGACGACATCGCGAGGAAAAAGAGAAGCCCGATGTTCAGGTCGACCACATAGAGCGCCGCCGTATAGGGTATCACCGCAAAGGTCATCAGGACCGTAAACATGATCACGGCAGGCGCGATGATGAATACAGGCTTGTCCGCAAAGGGAGGTATCCAGTCTTCCTTCGTCAAGACCTTTATCATGTCGGCAAGGACCTGCAGCAGGCCGAAGGGTCCGACCCTGTTGGGTCCGTAACGGTCCTGCCAGAGTCCGAGCAGACGCCGTTCGAGCCAGATGAGTCCGCTAGCGATCGTCATCACCACACCGAGCACCCCGAACACTGTGATGAGTCGGATAATGATCTCTTTCATGTCAGCCGCCCGCCCCCTTCTTCAGCCTGCACCAGGCAGGCAGAACGCTGCCGTTCAGGTGAGGGATGATACCCGCAGGGACACCGGCCACGCCCTCAGGCAGGGACTCTCTAACCCTGACCGGGAGGTGATACGAGGAATCGGAGAGCGAAAGCCAAATCATCCCGCCATTGGCCGCGCCGAGTACTGATGCGGCACTGGCGTTTAGGGCGATATAGGGAACGGCCGCGCATTCTGCGATCGCCTGCGCCCTGCTGCTCAGTTCTTCAGAGCCGAAGATGTGGTAGAGAGGAATGAGGAGCCACTCCCCTTCACGCCTCAAAAATGGCCCCGGCACCTTGGCGAAATACTCCTCCTGAAGCTCCTTGCCCGGCTCGATAAGACGCCTGCCGGGGTCTCCGCCGCGGAGAAGGCCGCCCACCTCCTGCTGGAACTTGTTCAGCGCCTGGACCGAATTCCAACCACCCGCCCAGTAACGGGGAATCAACGCCGATGGGGGTATGCCCTCGTATCCCTCCATCGAAAAGGATAAAGGAGAGTCATGATCGTCAGGCGGTTTGGGTTCATGTACGCTTATGTCTGCGAGCAGGACGGTGCGGCCGCTGTACCGGTGGGGCTGACGTGGTATCTTTCTTTCTCGCACGCGGAAATCCGCCTGAGGCGCCGCGTCCTTCACCCCTGCAAATACTGGAAATGCATCGCAAAGCGCGTTGGTGATATCATCGAGCCCCGACCAGCCGCCTGCCTCCGGCCGGCCCGCCATGTCGAGCATGCGGAGGAGCCATCGCCAACTCTCCATCACCTCATCATCCGGCGGGAACACCTGAAAGAAGCGTTGTGCCCGGCCCTCATTGCTGACGAGGGTGCCGCCCGTCTCCGCAAAGGTGGCTGCAGGAAGCACAATCCCGGCCCTCGCCGTAGTTTCATTCTTTAGATGGTCGATCGCGATCACCTGTCCGGCGGCCGTGAACAACTTCTCAGCGAAGACCTTTTCAGTCCGGCGGAAGATGTCGTTTTCGAGGATAATGGCAGTATCGGCCTTACCTTCGCGGGCGGCGGCGGCCGCCTGTTCCAGGCTGTCGCCGCCCATCAGCCCGATGCCCAACGTATTGCACTCCTCTACCGCGAAACAGAGTCCGGCAGGTTTTCCTTTTTTATAAAACGCCCGCGCGATATTAGCGGCGGCCTCTATCACCGCTGCGCTTCCGCAGCCCTGCCCCGAGACTACAAGCGGACGTTCAGCCTTTCCCAGGCCCTCAGCAATGACATGCGCAAGAGACAGCATATGCTCTGTAATGCCTCCGACTGCGGGCGCTTCAGGGTCCAGTTCATGGGCCACAGCAAACCCGAGCCTCGCAATGTCTTCCGGCGCGGCATGATAGACCTGCGCAGCCACTTCTTCGAGCTTCGTCGCGCAGGGAGTCGCAAGAAACAGAGGTCCCTTTTCGTTCTGCAGCGCCCCTCGCACGGCGGTGTCGTTCCATTCCGGAATATGCATTTTCTTTGTGATCGCCATAGGCTTCTGACGGACCGACTGGCGCAGGGCGAGGGCGAGCATCGGGGCATTGTTCGTCAGATCTTCCCCGAGCACGAAGACAGCATCAGACGCGGCGATGTCGGAAAGGGAGGGCGAACGGGCAGGCCCTTTCATGAGGATATCGGCCATCAGCCGTACCAGCAGGAGGTCTTTTTCGGACATTCCCACGCAAAAGTTCTCCGCTCCCACCAGGGCACGCAGCGCGAAATTGGCTTCGAGTGAGGCCCGCGGGGAACCGATCCCGATCACATTTGCCCCGAAATGGAGCAGTTTCGCAACACTCTCGAATGCCTCCCCTTTGGGAACGCTCACGTGAGCGCCGCCGGGTAAAAGACGGAGCCTCGGCATTCTGATCCTCTCATTGCAGTTGACGAAATCATATCCGTACCTCCCGCGGTCGCAGAGGAAGTAGCCGTTTACTTCACCATGAAAGCGGTTGAGCACCCTTACCAGCTTCCCCTGGCGTTCTCCGGGGATAATATTACAACCGATGCCGCAGTGGACGCAGACGGAGGGCGCGGTCTGCAGGTCCCATTTGCGCACGTAATGCTGCTTCAGGGTCTTGTCCGTAAAGACGCCGGTGGGGCAGACCTCTACCAGGTTGCCGCTGAACTCGTTTTCGAGAACACCCTCTTTATGCCTGCCGAAATAGACCGCGTGGTGGCACGCGAACACATTGAAGTCGCGGCCCCCGGCATAATCGCGGTAGAACCTCACGCACCGGTAGCACTGGATGCAGCGGTTCATCTCGTGATTGATGAAGGGGCCGAGATACTGGTTTCTGTGGGTGCGCTTCTTAAAGCGCGTCCTCCGGTAGCTGTGGCCGGTCATCACCGTCATGTCCTGCAGATGGCATTCGCCTCCCTCGTCACAGACCGGACAGTCGTGGGGATGGTTAAGCATAAGCCACTCGATGTTGGCCGCCCTGAAGGCCCTCGCATCGGGGTCGTCGATAGAGATCCGCGTGCCTTCCGCCGCAGGAGTCATGCATGCCATGACGATCCTGCCCCGCGTGTCGTTTTCGTCCCTGAATTGCTTCACAGCGCATTGCCTGCATGCCCCCACCGAATGCATCGCAGGATGCCAGCAGAAATAGGGAAGGTCGAAACCGAGAGAAAGACAGGCATGGAGAAGGTTATCTCCGTCCTTCACCGTATATGGCTTATTGTCTATGTAAATCGTCGCCATCGTCAGCTGTCTTTCATCCTAGAATTTCACGGTTATTGTAGGGGCAATTCATGAATTGCCCCTACTTCCGGATCTTCCAACTGTCTTTGCCATTTTCATTTATACGGACGCCTCTGCCGTTGGAAAAAATGCAGTGGGGGACTGTATTTGAGCGGCTTCAATTTCTCGTATTGCCCGCCGCAGGCGAGGCGAGAAATTGCCCTCGCAGGTCGCGTTGCGACCGAGAATGAGCGAAGATATAGTCACACACTGCACTTTCATCTTCATTTCCACGTACACCTCTTCTCCCGTATATGCCGCTCGAAATCGTCTCTGAAAACCTTCAAGGCGCTCTGGAGGGGCTCAACAGCTCCGGGCGCATGGACGCAGTAGGTGTTTCCCGGCGCAAGACGCCTGCACTGCTCTTCCAGTACCCCGATATCCTCAGGCTCTCCCTCGCCGTTTTCGATTGCCCGCAGTATCTGTTCAATCCACCGAAGCCCTTCCCGGCAGGGTGTGCACCACCCGCATGACTCTCGCGCGAAAAACATCTCGAGGTTGAGCACCGCACCTACAGGGCACGTCCTGTCGTCGATCACGATCATCGCCCCCGTCCCCAGCCTGCTGCCTGCCTTCTGGACCGACCCGTAATCCATCTTCACGTCCAGGTGCTCTTCCATGAGGAATTCGGTCGATGCGCCTCCCGGGATGACACTTCGGAATTTGTAGCCCTCCCGCATGCCTCCCGCATGTTCTTCGAAAAGCTCGCGTATAGTCACGCCCATCGGAAGTTCCCATGCCCCCGGCCTCTTCACCCTGCCGCTCACGCCGTAGATCTTCGTCCCGGCGTCCGGCGAAAGGCTCAGACCTTTGAACCAGTCCGGGCCGTTATTGACGATGTGAGAGATATTCGAAAGCGTCTCGACGTTATTGACGATAGTCGGCTTTCCCCATAGGCCGCACACCTGAGGGAAAGGCGGTTTTGCCCTCGGCGTAGCGCGTTTGCCTTCGAGTGCGTTCAGGAGCGCCGTCTCCTCGCCGCATATGTAACGGCCGGCACTCGTGTGAAGATACATTTCGAGACCATAATCGGACCCGATGATGTTTTTCCCGAGATAATTGTTTTCGTATGCCTCAGCAATCGCCCTTTCGAGTCTTACGGCGGCCAGCTTATAGGCCCATCTCAGGAAGATATACGAAACGTCCGCCTGGATCGCATAAGCGCTGATGATCATCCCTTCTAAGAGCTGGTGCGGATTACCTTCGAGGAGAAGCCTGTCCTTGAAGGTCCCCGGCTCCATCTCGTCGGCGTTGGCGATGAGATATTTCGGCCGCGGCGCGTCTTCTCCCATCGGCACGAAACTCCATTTCTGACCGGTAGGAAAGCCCGCGCCTCCCCTTCCCCTCAGGTCCGAATCGGTGACGGCCTTCTGCACGCCCTTCGGCGACATTTCTCTCAGCGCTTTTCGAAGGGCCTGGTAGCCTCCTGCGGCCTCGTATTCTTTCAGGCTTAACGGCACCCTGTCCGTCCGTATGTTTTTTGTCAGAGGTCTTTCAGCCACTGCTTCTCCTATTTGTACTTTTCGAGTATCTCATCGACCCTGTCGTTCGTCAGATCGAGGTAGAGCTCGTCGTCGACCATCATCGCGGGCGCATGGTCGCAGGCGCCGAGGCACGAGATCGGGAGGACGGTAAACTGCCCGTCCGTCGTCGTTTCGCCGGGGCCTATGCCAAGCCGCCTCTTCAGATGTTCCCGCACAGGTTCATACCCCATAATCCAGCAGCTTATGCTGTCGCAGACCAGGATGACATGCTTTCCGACCGGCCTTCTGAATATGAGACTGTAAAAAGTCGCGACCCCGTCGAGTTCGTCGGGGGTCATGTCGAGCATCCCCGCGATGCCGCTGATCTCGTCCGAGACCCAGCCCCGGTGCCTCTGCACGATCTTCAGCGCGTCTACGCAGGAACCCTGTTTATGGGCCGCCTTTTTCAGCTCCTCCTCTATCTGTCTTCTCTCTTCGTCAGTAGGCAATCTTCACCTCACGCAACCTTTTCATCTGTCCACATCCGCCAGCACGAAGTCCACGCTGGCGATGATAGCGAGCAGGTCCTGCACCGTCAGGCCACGGCTGATCAGGGGTATCATCTGCAGGTGCGCAAAAGACGGGGTACGGATGCGCGTACGATACGACGTCGTGCTCCCGTCGCTGATAAGGTAATAGCCGTTATTTCCCTTCGTCGCCTCGATACCCACAAAGACCTCACCGGGCGGGACCGCCGGCCCCCAGCTCACATTCAGAAAATGCGTGATGAGCGTCTCGATATCGTGCATGGTACGTCCTTTAAGCGGCGGTGTGGCAAGACGATGCTCCGACTTATAAGGACCTTCCGGCATGTTCTTCAGGCATTGCTCTATTATCCGCAGGCTCTGCCTGATCTCCTCTACACGAACCACACCACGGTCATAACAGTCCCCGTGCGTCCCGGTAGGGATATCGAATTCGAATTGTTCATATCCTGAATAAGGCCGCTTCTTCCGAAAATCCCATTCGAAGCCGCAGGCCCTCAGGCCCGGTCCTGTGATACCCCACTCTATCGCCTCGTCGAGAGTATAGACCCCTATGTTCCTGGTCCGCGCCTTCAGGATGCTGTTCTGCATCACCATCTTGTCGTATTCGGCAAGCCTTGGAGGCAGATAGTCGAGAAAATCGCGGACGAGACGGTCCCAGCCCTTCGGCAGGTCCTGGGCAACGCCCCCTATCCGGAACCAGCTCGGGTGCATACGGCCGCCGCATATCGCCTCGACTATGCCGAATACCCGCTCGCGGTCGGTGAACATATAAAACACCGGGGAGAGCTGTCCTACGTCCTGGGCAAAGGTGCCGTACCAGACGAGGTGGCTGGCGATCCTGAAGAACTCCGCCATCATCACCCGCACCACCTTTGCCTTGTCAGGCACTTCTATCCCTGCGAGCTTCTCGACCGCCAGGACATACGGCAGGTTGTTCATGACGCCGCCCAGGTAATCGATCCGGTCGGTGTAGGGGATAAAGGTATGCCACGACTGGCGCTCCCCCATTTTTTCGGCTGCCCGGTGGTGATAGCCTATATCGAGCACCGAGTTGACGATCTCCTCGCCGTCGAGTTCGAGTATGATCCTCAGCAGCCCGTGCGTGCCGGGGTGCTGGGGACCGAGATTAAGAAAGAGGTAATCCGTGTCTTCGTGCCGCTGTTTCATGCCCCATTCCTCCGGACGAAAGAGCAGCGCCCTCTGCTCTTCCTCTTCCTTCACCCCGGGAAGGCGGAAGGGCCCCATCTCTGTTGCGCGCGCCGGATGCTCCTTCCGCAGGGGGTGCCCTTCCCATGTGGGCGGCATCAATATCCTTCTCAAATGCGGGTGCCCAGCGAAGGTGATGCCGAACATGTCCCAGGCCTCGCGCTCATACCAGTCGGCCGACGGCCAGACGCCGGTGACCGAAGGGAGTGAAGGATATTCGCCTTTCAGCGGCACCTTGACGCGGATATCCTCATTCCTTTCGTAGGAGAGGAGATGATACACAACGGTAAAATCGCTTTCCGGAAGCCCCTCACGGCTGGTCCGGAAGCGCTCGTCGACTGCAAATAGATCATACAGGGTACGATATGGCGCTTCAATTCCGGTCTTCAGAAAACGCAGGACCCCCGCCGACGCTTCACCGCTGGTCCATACCGTTGGGACGGCATCGGCCGTGGTTTGGACTGCGACAACACCGTCCCCGAACTTATTCTGCAACTCCCCGACGACGGGATGATTATCGATCATGTCCGATTAAACCTCATCCGGGGACCTCAGCAGAGTGGCGTTTCGTCTCCCTTCCCTGTTGAGGTCGCGCTGCGACGTACGCGCCGGACACTCTGTCGACTGTGGTCCGACGACCCAGCTAAGGGGTCTTCTCTCTTTCCCGATATGATCGCGCAGGAGGAGAAGCCCCTCCATAAACGCGTCGGGCCGCGGGGGACAACCCGGCACATAGACGTCTACCGGAAGGAACTTGTCCACGCCCTGCACCACACTGTAGATGTCGTACATGCCTCCGGAGTTCGCGCAGGAGCCCATAGATATCACCCATCGGGGCTCCATCATCTGCTCGTAGAGCTGCTTTATGACGGGTGCCATCTTGATAAAGACCGTGCCGGCGATAACCATAAGGTCCGCCTCCCTCGGCGTACCGCGTATCACCTCCGCGCCGAAGCGGGCGATGTCATACCTGCTCGTGAGGCCTGTGGCGAATTCGACGTAACAGCACGAAAGGCCGAAGTTGAAGGGCCAGATCGAATTCTTCCTGCCCCAGGCGAGAAGGTCCTGCAGCCTGCCGAAGAGCAGACCGTGCGACACGGCTTCCTGCACCGGGTCCTTCATCCCCTTCCCGGCAGACTGCCGGCCCGGTTTCGTCAATGACCATTTCATCTGCGCCTCTTCTCCTCCTTAGTCCGTCTTTTCTGTCTTTCGCCCTCTGGGGCCCCAATCCAGCCCGCCCAGTCTCCAGAGGTACACAAGGGCCGCCAGGAGAACGCCGATGAAGATCAGTATCTCGACATACCCCGTCCATCCCGCCTCCCGCAGCGCAATCGCCCATGCGAAGATAAACACCGCCTCAACGTCGAAGATCACGAAGAACATCGCGACGAGATAAAACTTGATATCGAAGCGTATACGGGCTGTCCCTGTGGATGCCACACCCGATTCATATGGGACTCCGGTTGCCCGCTCCCTGTGCCTCTGACCCAGTATGTAAGAGAAGGCGACCATAAAAACCAGGAGGCCTATCACCAGGAAAAAGTAGACCACCAGCGGCCAGAGGACGGCGTTATCTGTATTACCCGTAACCAATATCGGTTTCTCCTTCAAACAGTAGGGGCGTGATTAATCACGCCCTTACAATTATCGTAAATTACGTCCTCTTCTTTTTCAGGCCTGTCTTTTTCGGTCCCGCCTTCACCGCGTGCCCGCCGAATTCATTTCTCAGCGCGGCAAGAATTTTGTCGGAAAAAGATTCCTGCTCCCTCGATCTGAACCTGCCGAACAGCGAAAGCGCGGTGACCGGCGCGGGCACACCCATCTCGATCGCCTGCTGCACGGTCCATCGCCCCTCGCCCGAGTCCTCGACATATCCCCTTATCCCGGAGAGGTCCCTGTCTCTTCTGAAGGCGTTCTCGGCAAGTTCGAGCAGCCATGACCTGACGACAGAGCCTTGGTTCCAGAGGTGCGCCACATCTGCCAGATTGAGACTCTTCGCATACTGTGATTCATGGAGAACCTGGAACCCCTCGCCATAGGCGGCCATGAGGCCGTATTCGATACCGTTATGCACCATCTTCACAAAGTGTCCCGCGCCCACAGGCCCGCAGTAGAGGTACCCGTCTTTCGGGGCTAGCGTCTTTAAAAGCGGCTCTATCCGCCTGAAAATCTCCCTGCCACCACCCGCCATCAGGCAATATCCTTCCTTAAGCCCCCATATTCCGCCGCTGACACCGACGTCCATATAGTGCACGCCAAACTGCGCAAGCGTCTTCTCATGGCGGATATCGTCTTTATAGAAACTGTTCCCCCCGTCTATGATCACATCGCCTTCCCCGACAATCCCGGCGAGTTGCTCGATGGTGTCGTCGACAGGCTTCCCCGCAGGGACCATGATCCAGATTACCCGCGGGGGCCTCAGCGCCTTCACCAACTCCTCCAACGAATAAGTGGGCCGGGCCTTCGCCTTCTTCGCTTCCGTTATCTTGTCCACCGACTTATTGTAAGCAACGACGCTGTGGCCGCCTTTAATCAGCCGCTTCGTCATGTTCATCCCCATCTTGCCGAGACCTATCATTCCAATCTGCATACAACTAACCTCCCGTATTCATTCGTGTGCGCGGTCATATTACCTGCTATAACTGCTATGGGATGTTCTTCTTGATCCTGATGCCGCCCTGGATGAGAATGAGGAGGACATAGAGGCCGGCAACAATAAAGAAGAACATTCGCGGCTCTATGCCCGGGTTGATGATCTGACCCCGGTCCGACCCATTCAGCTTCAATATATATGCCTCGAGGTTCGAGATCTCCTCCTGCGTAAGGGAGCGGGTATCTCCCCATGCCGGCATATGGAGGGCCGGATGAGGTCCGGACGGCATCGACCCGTGCTGGATGATCTTGTCTATATTGGCTGCAAAGACCCTTACATCGGCATTATGCAACTTACGGTCGATCGGGTCCAGGGGCGGTACGGTACCGTCATCGGACCCGGGGTTCGGGAGCCCGCCTTTCCCGCCGACGCCGTGACAAGAGAGGCACTGCTCCTTGTAGAGGTCGGCGCCGTTTTCGGCGCTTCCTATTATGAACGCGGCCCTTCCGACAGGACCTTCCAGTGCCTTTTCTTCTGAAGGGACCTCGGGCAAACCCGCCACCTCAGAAGAAACCGCTGTCTTCTTCTGCCCCTGTTGTGCAACCGGCCCGCCTTCGCCGCCCGAAGGCGCCGCAGATGAGGCTCCGACCGTGAGACTCATGAGATAGGATACAAGGTTGTCAAGCTGCTCCTTGCTGAGGTTGGTAAGGGCCGGCATGATCGAATTCGGGTCATGAGACTTGGGATTTGTGATCTGGTCGGCCAGCCACTGCCGGTCCTTTCCGCGCAGCGTGCTGTCCGAGAGCTCAGGACCGACCGATCCGCCCTGTCCGTTGACCTTATGGCATCCGGAGCAGCCGTTGGCCTCAAAGACCTGCTTACCCTTTTCCGCTTCTTTAGTGGAATTTTTTTGCCCGCCTCCCGGCGCTTCAGCAGCGGTGTTTCCTCCGCCGGTGAGACTCATAAGATAGGAGGCAATATCGTTTAGCTCATCTTTGCTCAAATTGGAAAAGGCCGTCATGGTCGTCTTCGGGCCTCCCTTGGGGAAATGCAACCTGGGATTGGTGATCTGATCTGTCAGCCACTGCCGGCTTTTCCCCTTCAGGGTGACCCCCGCCAGCTCGGGGCCGACCGAACCGCCCTCGCCGTGGACCTTGTGGCAGTTAAGACATCCGCTGGACCTGAAAATCTGCTCGCCTCTCTTCACCTCCGGAGAAACCTGCGGAGCCGCTGCTTTCTGTTCCGTGGCCTTCGTCTCTTTTATCTCCGGAATTTGGGCAAAGCCCGGGCTAAGATACCCGATGATGGTTAGGGCAAGGACGGCACCCGCATACGCGAACAAACACGCCATGGCTACAGGCCGGCGGAACGGATTTCTCTCCGGATTTCTGTCGACGAGAGGAACGATTAACAAAAGCAGGACGAAAATCGCGGGGACCCCTGCTGCGCCGATCGGTTCCAAAGTTCCCGGGAAATACTTGAGCGCCTGATACAAAAAGAGGAAATTCCACTCAGGTTTAGGCACATAGGAGATGTTCAGCGTATCGGCGGAACCGGAAAAGGGGACCGGCGAAAAAACAGAGAGTGTAATCAGACAGAAAAAAACGACCGAAGCGGTCACCATGTCCTTGAAGATCTGGTCGGGCCAGAGGGGACCGGTCAGCCTCTGTTTTTCCTCATTCCACGAGCCGCCTACCCCGGAGGTCCGAAACGATGCTACGTGGGCTCCGACCAGCAGCGCCAGAAACGGCACGAAAACCCCGATATGAAAGACAAAGAAACGCGACAGCGCAAGCTGTCCCATCTCCTCTCCCCCGCGGAGGATGATCTTCTGCAGATCACCGACCAGCGGTACCTGCCCCGCGATGCTGCTGCCGACCTCTCCGGCCCAGTAACCCGCCTGGTCCCAGATAAGCGGCGCGCCGGTGAAACTGATCGCCATAACCGTCAAAACCAGGCCGATGCCGATAAACCAGGTAAGTGGCGTCTTCTTGTATGCCCCCCATATAAATACACGCATCATGTGAAGTGCGACGATAAGCACCATAGCCTGTGCCCCCCAGTAATGCATATTGTGGACAAGCCAGCCGAAGGGGACCTCGGTCCGGAGGTAACTCACACTGTCATAGGCGTGGTCGACGGTTGGGACATAATAGAAGAGTTGCAGTATGCCTGAAACCGCCTGCAGAACGAAAATTGTGATGAGGCTGGTGCCGAGCGTATAGGCAAAGCTCGCCCCGCCGGGTATGTCCTCCTTTAAGAAAAGGTCCCTGAGCTGGTAGTAGGGCCATCTATCTGTGAACCACTTCCAGAGCCGGTTCATATGATCCTCACACCCTCACCTTATCTGAGACACCGACCTTGAACCGCTTCCATTCGACATAAAGCCTGCCGTTCTCAATCTTATGCGGAAGAGTATCGAGCGAACGCGGCGCCGGACCTCCGATCACCTTTCCGTCGACGGCAAACACGCTCGCATGGCAGGGACATTCGAAATGCCTGGTTTGAGGGTTCCACTTATAATGGCACCCCAGATGCGTACATATCGGGGAAAAGACCATCATTTCCGTTGAAGAGTGTTTGATGACCCATACCGAGCGGGTGACTTCCTGCTGAAGATACGCATCGGTAACGCGCACCTGGAAATTCATGTCCTGCGGCTGCCCTATCGACAACGAACTGATATCGCCCACTTCCACGTACGAAAGTTTTTGAAGCGGCGCGGAATTGATCAGAACCCTGAGAAAGGGGATTCCCGTGATCAGACCTATCATGGCCGTCAACGCGCCGATAAGCCACTTTAAAAAACTTCGCCGTTCAGTCAGTCCCTGCTCATTCTTTTCGGAAACCGGTTTGTCCTGCATCAGGATTCTCCCTGACTATGCCGGCCCCAGTTCCTTCTTGACCATCATGATCGAACAGGGCATCTTTCTGAATATCATATCGTTGATACGGCCGAAGAGGAAATGCTCGAGTTTGGATTCTTCGTGCCCTGTCATAATAAGCAGGTCGATCTTTTCTTCTTTAACAGCCTTAAGGATCTCCTCGGCCGGTTTCCCTTCCTTGAAAATCTCTTTTACCGCGACACCCCTCTTCTTCTCTTCCCTAATGACAGCATCGAGTGTCTTTTTTGCGTCAACGATCGCCTTCTTATATTCGTCCTCGATGACCCCGAGCTGGACAGGCAGGTTCCATTCGCCCCGGATGAAAGGATCGTGGGTGACGTGGATTACATATAGTTCGGCCCCGTATTGCTGGGCCAGGGATATTCCCTCGTGGATCGCCTCTCTGCAGTACTCGGGCAGCCTGCATGCTACCAGGATACGTTTCATATTATGCATAAGTCCCTCCTTTGAACAGATAATATAATAATGCTCAGACAAATCTTATCATTATTTCAGGATATTTCAAACAAGAATTTTCAACTCGGAAAGCACATTTCAAATTAGAATATCGCGGAGAAGGAATAAGGACTAATTTTGCTTTTCTCTGCGCGCCCTGTGATAAAACATACTTAGGTCCAGGCCTTGCCTGCCCGGTAATCAGCGGCCGATCCGGATGCGGGTCTGCGTTTCATTCAACGATGCAGATGGCGATGCCAGAACCGTTGTTGATGATCTTTGTCGTCACGCTGCCCATTAAAAAACGCTTGGACGCGGATAGTCCGCATCTCCCCAGTAGCAGCGTCTGATACCCGCCGTCTCTGGCCTCCTCGAGGATGCTCTCTGCCACATCGGTCGAGTCGGAGATGGACTTCTTCTCGATCTGCTCGGGACCTATGCCTTTTCCGAGCAGCAATTCCACTGCTTCCTTAAAGAGGGGTTCCAGCTTCGCCCTCTGGTTGACAAGCCACTTTTCTATGACACTGTTACGGGCCGCCTTCTCCTCTTCGCTGAGTACGTGCCCGTCGTCCCAAAAGGGGGCCGGCGGATAAGGAAGGACATGAAGAAGGGTTATCCGGAGATCGCGGTTGCCCGAAAACTGGCGTCCTGCGTAATCGACCGCCCTCATGGCGCATTGCGAACCATCTATACCTATAAGCATCTTGTTCATCGTTCATGCCTCCTTCAGGTCACATCATTCTATTAACCGTCATTTTTTTTAAATTGTACGTCAAAGGAGGTTAAAGTCAACAAGACCGTGAAACGTAAAGAGTGAAATGTATAAGTTAGAAGTGAATGAGGAATACGATGCAGATTTCTTCAGTGGGGGCTTCGCCCCGGGCCCCAGTTACCTTTCTTAGCGGATAAGAAAGGTAACCCAAAGAAGTCCGCACCAACAAAAATTTCACTATCGTGACGGTCGGCCTCGCTAAATTTTCGAACTCGCCCCAACTTCGGTGCTCAAACATGCGAAAATTTATTACGCTTCGGACGACCTAAATTTTCGAAGGGGACGAAAAAATGCAAAGGGCAAAGCGCATAGCGCAAAGTATTTGTCGATTCACTTTATTTGGGGCCCCTTGGAAAATTTAGTTGAGCAGGCCACCCGGAGTGTGAAGGATTTCAGCATGTCTGAGTCCCGAAAGCCTTCGGGGCGAGTTCTGAAATCCAGCGAGGATGGCCCGCGCAAACGTTAAAAATTTTCCCTGGGGTGCGCTCTTTTGGGCACTTTTCCGGCGCATCCCAGAAAAGTGCCTGGGGTGCGGGGTGAAGCCCCGAAAAACAGTGAGTAGTAAAAAATTAAAAGTGAATAGTGAAAATAGTAAATAGTAAGAAGTAAGAAGTAAGAAGTAAGAAGCCAAGACAATAAGATAAATACGTCATTCCCGCATCCGCGGGAATGACGTACTCGGAGGGATTCCAAAATGACTGGACAAGTAGTCACTATTCACTATTTACTACATCCCACTTCCCCCGCGGCGTCCGCACCTTTAATGCCTTCTTCATTATCTTCAGGAACTCGGAACGCGGGACCTCCTTTGCGCCGAGGCTCATTAGATGCCCTGTCGTGACCTGGCAGTCGATTACCCGGAATTTCCATTCGGCAAGCTGCTGAACAAGTTTTACGAAGGCGACCTTCGAGGCATCGCTCTTCCTGGCAAACATGGACTCGCCGTAAAAGACCCCTCCAAGCGCCACACCATAAAGTCCGCCGGCCAGCTCGCCGCCGGCCCAGCTTTCGACCGAATGTGCGAAACCTTTTTCATGCAGCCGGCAGTATGCCTCGATCATCTCGTCCGTGATCCAGGTGCCCGGCTCGTCTTTCCTCGGCGATTCGGCGCAGTTTCTTATCACCCTTTCAAAGACCTTGTCGAATGTGGTCCGGTATGTCCCCTTATTTATCGTCTGCCTCAGGCTCCTGGATACTCTGAGGTCGCCGGGAACCAGCACAAGACGCGGGTCCGGAGACCACCACAAGATAGGGGATTCATCGGAATACCAGGGGAATATGCCCATGGAGTATGCAAGCAGGAGGCGTTCCACACTCAGGTCCCCGCCCACCGCAAGAAGCCCGTCCTCCTCCGCCAATTCAGGGGAGGGGAAAACAATCTCGTCCGGTAGTCGAAAGACAGGCATCCTTACTCAGTGTATATCTTATCTGCGCAGCGATCGCTCATTCATCAAGATATGTTCCGGAAGCAGGGCATGGTGTTCGAGCGGCTTCTTTTGTCCCGATGTTCATCGGGATAAAGGCCCTCGGAGATCTGCCGCGCAGATCGAGAATGAGCGAGAATACCATGTCTGCTTCCGTTCGCACGCCATCTTTCAGTCACCGGAATAGTCGAACGTCAGTTTCTCTTCCTTCAACCCTATGCTTACGTTTCCGCCCTTCTTGAGCCTGCCGAACAGCACCTCGTCCGAAAGCACGTCCTTTATCTCCGTCTGTATCAGACGTGCAAGGGGTCTGGCCCCGTACATTGTGTCGTGGCCCTTTGATGCAAGCCAGTCGGTGGCGTCGTCCGAAAGGGTTATCTTCACGTTCTTCTCTGCGAGCTGGCCCCTGAGTTCGTCAATGAACTTGACCACCACCCGTTTCATGATCCCCTGCGTCAGGGGGTTAAACGTGATGATGCCGTCGAGCCTGTTTCTGAATTCAGGGCTGAAGAGCCTGGTTATGGCGTCCTTGCCCTTCGACTGTGTGTCGCCGCTCCTGTCGCCGAACCCGATGACGTCCCTTACCATGTCCTTCGCGCCAGCATTCGAGGTCATGATGAGTATCACGTTCCTGAAATCCGCCTTTTTCCCGTTGTTGTCCGTCAGCGTCGCATAGTCCATGACCTGCAGCAATATACTGAAGATATCGGGATGGGCCTTCTCCACCTCGTCAAGCAGAAGGACGCTGTAGGGGTTCCTCCGTATCGCGTCCGTAAGAAGGCCCGCCTGATCAAACCCGACGTATCCAGGCGGCGCGCCTATCAGGCGGGCGACTGTATGCTTCTCCA